>JAEEGL013032694.1_pt1 | contig 48167 bp, 35 predicted proteins | sample 9134231 | NCBI WGS metagenome assembly JAEEGL01 (sample SAMN16246548, study PRJNA631951) | gut metagenome | biome: gut microbiome; feature: rumen; material: fiber-attached | host: Bos | place: Iran: Karaj | collected 2018-10 | reverse complement strand
CTGCTCAATAAGGACTGGTTCCACACCCTCATATATACCATCCCCGGTAAGATCGTCTGCGGCTTCTGCGGTATAGTCATACTCGTGACTGCGCTCTTTATGAAGAAGTTCACCAAACCTATAGAGTACAAGAGATAAAGGGGGGTAGGTATATATGTTACAGGCAGTAATAGGGGTGCTTTGCGGCGTTGGGCTTTACTTCATACTTGCCGACGCTTTTAAGATACCCTACTACAAGACCTCCAAAGCGGTGGAAAGTCTTTCAAAGCATCAGAAGGATAAGAAATCGGTCATCGACATATGGCTTTCCGGACTCGCAGAGTGGCTCTCAAAGCGAATTCGCTTAAACGAGTTCAAGAGAGCGCAGCTTGAAGCCGATCTCAAGACGGCGCAGATGGACGTGACCCCAGAGAAGTACAAGACAGACGCGATAGTGAAGGCTCTGCTCATAGGCGTCCTCGCCGTCCCCGTCGGACTGCTCTTTCCGCTTCTCGCTCCGGTTATGCTTATCCTCGCCTTTGTGCTCTACAGGATAGAGATAAACAAAGTCGGTAAGAGGATAAAGAGTAAGCGGGAAAAGATAGAGTACGAACTTCCCCGGCTGGTAGCCAATATCGAAAAGACGTTAGCGCATAACCGCGACGTCATAGCTATGCTTGAAAGCTACGCAAAGAACGCAGGACCGGAACTAAAGCACGAGCTCGACATAACCGTCGCCGATATGAAGTCGGGAAACAACGAGGCGGCGATTACCAGACTGGAGAGCCGCGTCGGATCATCGATGATGAGCGACGTATGCCGCGGACTGATCGGCATACTCCGCGGAGACGACAACCGTATGTATTGGGCGTCGCTTTCCCTCAAGTTCAACGACACCGCCCGTCAGCAGCTTCGTATGCAGGCGCAGAAGGTGCCGCGCAAGGTCAAGCGGCTTTCGATGTGTCTGCTCTTCTGCTTTATGCTCATATATGTCGTAGTAATCGTGCAGCAGATCCTCGATTCCGTGGGAGTCCTGTTCGGGTAAAGGGGGTGCGTATGGAATGAAGAAAACAGTATCGCGCAACAAGCGTGGAGAAGGCTACGTCGACGTCTGCATAGGTGTCATCGCCTTCGTCATCGTCATAGTCATAGCCATAAACATCTTCAGCTTCATTACCCTCCGCTCGGACATGGAACTAGTCGCTGACGAGTTACTCGAAACGGCGACATACACCGGCTGCTTCGGTACCGACTACGGCAATATGAAGACTATGCTGAAAAGCGACTACTTTGATTTCGATACCGCCGAAGGAACGGAGTCCTTTTTCAACGCGGCGTACAAGCGCGTCCAGCTCGGAGACACGATGTGGGTGGAAGTCAGAGTCACCACATATCTCCGCGGCGTAGGCGCGTTCAAGATCCCCGTGACGCTGACCGTAAAGCGTTCCGGTATATCCGAAAAGTACTGGAAATAGAGGGAGATGAGGTATATGAAGAATAAACGGGGCGAAGGATATATCCTCCCCTGCGTACTTATCATTATGCTCTGTATCATCCTCTCGGTCATCGCCACGGTCGTGAACGCCGTGAACGTGGTAAAGGCGGTAAAGCGCAACTCGATAACCGTGCTCGACAGCTACGTCGTCACCAACGCCGTGGATATTTATAATTCCATAAAGCAGGGCAACGACTATATATCCGCTCTCGACGAGGACGAATACGTCGAACGCTTTGTCAGTTTCAGCTCACTGCAAAAGAAAGGGAGCAGATACGTTTCATACGACTCGAAAGGCAAATCGCAGTACGAAATATCGAGACCGCACATTTGCTTTGTGACCGACAGATCGCTTAAAATAAAGGTGGAATACACGGTGTACGTACCGATATGGTTCGCCGGCGCGCAGTTCGCCACAGCTGAGGTCCCGGTTACCGTGGAGTCCGAACTAAACGCGAAGAAGTAAGTGAATTGAAAGAACAGGAGGACAACCGAAATGAAAAAGAAAAAGACGTTAGCTTTGATCATAGCCGCTGTATGTGTGATAGTATCCGTGACGGTGGGGTTCGCGCTCCTCGTCGAAAGCAGAACGGATAAAAACAACACCCCTGATACCGACGATACGACCGAGGTCGCAGTATCGACCGATACGGTCGAACCTGTAAAGGTCGACACTCCTGAAAGCGAAGAAACCGACGATACCAGCGGTAACGGTCCCGAACTCGATAACGATATGGAGATACCGGAAGGAGCGGTGGTGATCGAACTGGATGAGAACGTAACTATCCCCGCCGACACCGATAACGGACCGAAAGAAAAGGCGAAGGAGAACGCCAAACCTCAGCAGGCCGTAGCCGTTACCACTCCGCCCGAAACGGAAGCGCCTAAGCCGCCCGTTACCGAACCGGCTGAAACGGAGAAATATTCCTGCGGAACGCCCGGACACAGATGCGACAGTCCCGAGACTCACGCTTTCGTTCAGAACCTCGAGCTCGAGGGCTGTCCCTACTGCGGCTCTCACTCCTGCCCGTCGTTCTACGGAGTGGATCAGTGGGGCAACGGAGGCTTCTTCCCGGAGCTCTGTCCGCAGTATAAGGCGGCAAACGACGCGGCAAAGTACTGTCAGTCCTGCGGAAGACCGCTCGGAGACGGCTCGCACGGGACCTGCGTTCAATTTGTCAACGCCTGCAACTGTCCCGACTGCGGTGAGTGGGTCGAAGCGTGGACCTGCCACAACCACGGTTGATGACCGTTAATCGAATACACGGCATAAAAGACTCGGTATGCGTTACCGGGTCTTTTTCTATGCCTGAAAGGAGATATGATGAATAAAGAAAGAGTCAAGAAAACACTTTTGATAATGCTCGCCGCGGTATCTCTGCTTACGCTTCTCTCCGTATCGTCGTTCGCTCTTTCGTGGGACGGCAGTTCCGCGGGAGGCGGCGGAGGCGGGACCGCCGCGGGACCTAACGGATACGCGATACGCACGACCGGAGATAACTGCATAGGATACCGTTTCAGCGTGGTCGATAAGACGGGCGCGAACAAAGTCGCAAAGGTGATTGACGTATTCCGCAATAGTGAATACGGAAATAAGGAATACTCGTCGGCGTACAAGTTCGCAACGAAATATAATAAGAAACAGCTCATAAACAATCAGAACGCCGGTTTCTCGACCGCAAAGAATACGGTCAACTGCTATCTCGAATCAAACTGCTCGTTTGCCACGACTCTCCCTGCACCTGACGGTATGGGGACCTGGCAGAACTATGCGACTAACCTCAACGTGATACTCTCGCTTCTCAACGTGGGCAATATCTCCGTACTTAAAAACGGAGACAAGATACTCGTCGAGCCGATATATGATATCCGCCTCGAAGGAGCGTATCACGCGCTTACCGCGACCGAGATAGCGATATACGGAAAGCACATACTCGGCGCGTCCAGCAACGGGGGCGCGAGCACCAATTCCGCCTCGTGGGGATTCATAGCTTACTACACGAACAAACACTACCCCAACGCGTTATTTACACCTGACGGACAGGGACTTTGGGAGGGCGTTTCTGCGGCGACTTCTCAGTTGACTATGTACAATATTATCAACAAGGGCTACGGCGTAGGTATAGCGTACACCGAAACCAAGGTCGATTTCTCACCCAACCTCGGAGTAATTAAGTGCGATGCCTGGCAGGGAAAGAAGGACACGACCGAACTGCACTACGGAACGAGTACCGGGAGCGCCTTTGCCAACTGGACGCTAGATAAAGCGTATCCCCGTATGAATGAACGGATATGGTATAAGATACAGTTTTCATCCGAGACCGAGAACTGTTACGTTCAGCAGACGGTATGGGTCGAAGGCGGCGGTTCCATTTCACGCAAGGTATATATCAACGACAACACATGGTTCAGCGTAATGCTCGACCCCGTTGTGGTAGAGAACAGCGCGACTCACTACGTCGTCAAAGCGCGCGAGGACTGGATAGACAGCAAGGGTAACGTGCAAAAATACGGAGCCGTCAAGACCTTCTATATCCCCGTTCGTCCGAGGATCAACAGATATAAGGTAACAGCGTACAGTCTCACCGGCGAGGTGCAGGCGTACACGACGGGAGACACGACGGAGAGTATGGTATACGTAGGGCAGAAGATACGCACGTCATATACCTACACTTCGGATAACATGTGGACGTCATACAATGACCTGTGGGCCGCAATGCAGCACTGGAACGGAACCGATTTCGTCGCCATAAACGGTGCAGACGGAGTTCTTCGCAACGCTGTGCTCAACAAGAACACCTCGGTCGAGGTGGACAGCAAACTCGGATATACGGTAGTCCCCGATAACAGCGGGGGTGGGAAACACCAGATACCCGTAAAGATGACGACGTGGTGGACGACCGACGGGACTAATACAACGGAGAGTAACTGGTACTACCTTCCCATCGTGATATCGGATATATCCCTGAGCGCCATTCGCCTCGTAGACGAAGACGGATATTACGTCGATCCGCAGAACCTTTACGCAGGACAATATCTCAAGGTGCAGTATGAATATCAGTCGAATACCAACTGCACGCTTTACGTCAACGGATTCAACGACGATAAATCTCAGATAGACGGTATATTCAAAGTCCCGGCGAGAGGAAAGATATACGTCGAAGGATATGACTTCATCGTTCCCGACACGCGATCCTTCAATATCTGGGGCGGCGTATACCTCGAAGGAGCGGGTATCTACAATACCGAATGGGAGCGAAACGGAACGAACAACGCAAAGACATTGGCTTGCAAAGTTAACCGCCGTCTCGACCTCATTCCCATAGAGCCGAACGCCCCGTACAGAGAAAAGACCGACGTCGTGACAAGCTACTGGCTTGTCAATTCCAGTTCTATCGACTATATCCCCGGCGAAGGAATAACCGTCCGTTTCAGAGCGTACAAACCGAACGGGGCGCTTCTGTATGAAACGCAAAAGGACGTCATCGTCCCTGCCGACGACATGAATATCGCCTTCTTCCGCTGGAGCGTACCCGAAGGGTATAACGAGAAGGACGTGAAGGTGGAGGCGTGTATAGTATACGAGGGCAAGGAGCATAAGAAGGTGACCAACAACTATGCAACGTTCCCTTTTCGTATGTATACGACGCCCGATACGCAGTTTGAAAAGACCGCGCCTGCGGGCTTTCACGTGATGACGGAACCGGGAGTGAACAACACCTTCATATCTTGGTGGCGGTACGAATACAACGGCGAGGAGTTCTACAAGACAAAGTTTACTCTGAAGATCCGCGACAACAGCGGAGTTTCGGTCGCTCCTGCGACCGGCTTTTCCGCGGTAAAGGAGAATAGAATATGGACGATGCGATCGGGGTACGGTATAGCGATGACCGCCGATCCGAAGTACTCATACTCAAATCGCGTGATATATCAAAGCGACCCCGATACGCAGATAGTCGGTACCGACGTAGTGACCGACGCGGAGTTCACGGGAGCGCAGTATATCGTCTCCACCTTCCCGGAGTATTACTACCAGATTGGCGAAGGGGTGAGCAGAACGCTTGTCAAGAAGAACGCGAACGCTGTAACCTGGTGTTTTGACGTCAACGGCTCATACGGGCGCACTCATTTCATACCACTCTACTTCCCGGACGGATCGTATTACGTTTCAAACTTCCAGTCGGACTGCTGGACCCCCGCGGGAATGATCTCGAATATGGCTCTGTCGAACGAGACCAAGATCGAGCATTCGGCGTATGACGACTGGTATATAGGAAGCAGGTGAACAAAATGAGACTTGCTTTGACGATAATACTACTTGCGTTCATCGTGTTCGGATACGTATTCCTGAACGCGCGAAAGAAAAAGAATAACGAAGAAAACGGCGGCGCTCCGATAAGGAAACGCCGCCGAAGATTTTGGAGGTAAAAGATGACTGACGAAAAAAGAACGATAGGCGACTACACGATCATTCAGTGCATAGAAATAGGCGACTATGAAATAGCGGTGGGCGAAAACCTTAACGCCGCCAACAAGGAAGAGACCTATCTCTGCGGATATATCAGCAATAACGGCATATTCGAGCGGCTGACCGACTGTATGGCAAGCGACAGCTACGCCGATATTTTGACCGTATTCGGCGAACGTGTGGCGGAGAAAGCCGAGGAGGTACAGAAACAGATCGAAAAGGAGATAGACGATATCGGCGGAGAGCTGCGCTTAAAGGCGTGTGAATGTGAGCCGATAACCGAAAGCGACGACCTCGAAGGCAAGGTCGTTGTTATCGACAGCCACATACTCCGTCCCGAATACAAGCGCGCTTCTCATCAGCTTATGCTCTGTACCGGCGGCTTCGGCTCCAAGCCCTACGCCCGGGGAAGGACCTGTTTCTGTACACGGGTATATGACGACTTTTCAACGCAGTGGAGACGTCAGGACGTGATCGGCACTGTGCCCGAGAATAAACTCCCCGATTGGGCGAAGGAACGTTTGTCCGATATCCGTGAACGCATGGAAAAGGAAAGAACAAAGCGTATCTCCGAAAGAGGTGATCGGTAATGGCAGAGTACGAAAAACGCGCCATGATCGAAGTCGAGGACAAATACACTTTCAGACAGAGCTCGCAGATATCCTCTCAGACAGGTCTCATCGGATACCTCCGCGCCGATATGGATACTGACGGAAACGGCTTTTTCAGCAGTTGGAACGGCTGGCGCGACGACCTGAAGACCGACGAGTTCAAAGCGGAGTTTGATGAGGTGATAAACTCTCTTCGCGAGGAAGGAGACATACTCCACAATCGCGGCGCACTCCGGAAATACTGCCAATCAACTCCGCAGAGCCGTATGAACACCGAACAGGAATACTACGGCGTTCGCGTTGACACGGAGAAGTACGCTTACCTTATGCGCCTCAATCCGAATAAGGGGGAATACAATCTCTACTGTTACTGCTACCGCCGCGACTGGCTCGACGATCACATAAAACAGGCGAGCCGCGGGATACGGTTCATCGACCCCCACTATCACGAGAAATTCAGGATCGCAGACGGCGAGAAGATACGCATCACTTATCCTGACGGAGAGCAGATGGAGCGCGTATGCAGATATATCGACGATTACCACGTTGAAGTAGGAGACTACGCTTTCCACATATGCGAGTTCGCAGAGCGAATGGAGCAGAACGGCAGTTCGGTAGTCCCGATTCGTTCCGATCTTCCCGACGTATGCTATTCGGTAAACAAAACGTCGGGGGAGCTGATCATTCTAAAAAAGGGAGAAAAGGGGTTTTACAGAACGGATATCCCGACAAGCGGACGCGAAGAAAGCAGAGAGCTTGCCGACCTGCAGAACGGCAAACTCGGAGTCACCAAAGCGCAGGAGGCGGCCATGTACTGGGGCTCTCTTAACGGCTTCGATACCCCCGGAGCCGACCCGATACTGTTCGACTCCGAGGGCAATATGCTCAGACCCGAAAGAAAGGACAGAGGTGAGGCGAGATGATATCACACGCTGAATACTGCGTTTGCTGCGGCGAAGTAATCCCGGAAGGTCGTATGGTTTGCACGTTATGCGCGAGACTGGTAAGCAGGTTTTACGGCAGGGACGAGAAAGAAAAGAATCGACTAATTAGAGATTGCAAACAAGACGACGCTGAAGATCCGGACAGATATCACGAAGACTGTATCTGGGATTATGGCTGCGACGACTGCCCGTACTATGAGGGCTGCGCGTCGATTAATCGTTGGTGGTGAGACTGATGGAGAAAACGGATCGCCTTATCTGGACGAATCACGACCTCGACTATGAAGACTGGCGTGAAGAGCTTGAGGCGCAGTATCCGTATATGCCTGAGCAGGAGCGTGTTCAAATAATGTACGAGACGAACGATTCGTACCTTGAAGACGAACGCTGCAATCTCGATATCCAACTCTCACGTCCGATACTCGTTATCGGCGATATAGGACGCTGGAACGGGAGAGTGACGGGCTATAAGGAAATTCCGAGCGGAAACATCAAAGACTGTCTGTACGACGACTGCGATTACGTCACGTGGTACGTCGATAAATACGGCGATCTTCGCTGTACCGCGATCCACCACGACGGGACGAACCATTACCTCTACCGAACCTACAAGGACGGAGTGAGTGAGTCACAGATCGAGAACCTTAAATGGAAGATCTACTACGGCATAGCTACCCGAGCGGATATCACCCGGATAACACGCCGTCTCGGAGACGAGATCGGTAAGGTCTACGGGTGGGAGTTCCCGCAATATACAAAGAGCATAGACGCCGGCGCGAGGTAACTCGCGCCGTATTACTGACCACAAGACAACAAATCAACACTTGTGGCGGACTGAACTGAAAGAAAGGATTATTACCAATATGAAAAATGACTTGTTTTCATTCTACAGATTTATGAAGAAGCATCACACCGGGCAAAAAAACGCCATAATCAGCAAAGAGCTGGAACGTAAGTACCATAAGAATAAATGGGGAATTTACTATTTTGTAACCGCTCTGCGTAAGATGGGTATACCGATATGCAGTTGTTGGGAAGGATACTTTTTCCCTGACGGATATTCCGAGGTCGCTGAAACGGTGACACGCTTCGAAAAATACGGTAGAACGCTGGCTGCCACAGGTAAGAAAATGCTGAATTCAAAGTTCTAAATAATCCGGAAGAAGGAGGCATAACGAATGCCGAGAAAATACAATCTAACAGTTGATCTGTCAGCATATACGGCGAGAGAGATCACTTCCTCGCCGGAAAAGTTCAGGACTTTCCTGAAGACCGCGGCTAACAACTACAAATACAGCTTCGACGATCAGATACTCATTTTTGCTCAAAAGCCGGGAGCGACGGCCTGCGCGGAGGTGGAAACATGGAACAGACTCGGGCGCTGGGTGAATAAAGGCACAAAGGGCATCGCCTTGCTCGTCGACCGGAACGTGCGGTACAGGATGAGATACGTGTTCGATATTTCCGATACCAACAGCTACTACGGACATGACGTTGAACTATGGAAGTTTGAAGAGCGATACGGGAGTCAGGTCATAGAAGCCCTTGAAAACAGTTTTGGCGAGGTCGAGCATAAGCTCCGTTTCGACGGCGCAATAATGAATATCGCCGAAGAGGTGGTACAGGACAATTATTCAGACTATCTTGAACAGCTCGCCGGGGTTACGGAGGGCAGCACGCTCGGGTCGCTCGACTCGGAAAGCGTTGAATCGGAGTTCCGCGAACTTCTCGTGAACTGCGTGGCGTATGAGGCGCTTACACGGTGCGGATACGACGCCGACGGATTATACGGCTTTGAAGACTTCGACAGTATCACCGACTTCAACACACCTGAAACTCTGTCGGTAATCGGCAATGCGTCAAGCGACATTTCCGAGATGGTACTGCGCGAGATAGAGGCGACGGTGCGGTCGGCGTCCCGCGAGGAACGCGTTGATCGCACATTTGCCGAAAAACCCGAAACGGCAGATAATATAGGTGAAGAGAAAGAAATCACCGACGAAACCGAAAGGAGAGAAGAAAATGGAACTGACCTACAGGCAGGAAGGGGACCTGCTCCTTCCGAACCTCGAAGCGCCGGAAAGCCCGAGGATAGGCAAATATGGGATGCTTCGGCACCAATACCTGAGAGACCACAAGAGAGCGATCTTCACGGGGATGCAGATATCGGGCAAGCTGACGAGCCACCTCGAGGAAATCGACCGGGAGGCGACCGAAATGGTGGAGAAGCTGACCGCGCAGATGGCGAAGGAGCAGGGAGTGGACGAGAAGCTGAAAGCGACCGATCAGATGAAATGGGTCGGGATGATGAACTCCCTGAAAGCCTCGGCGGAGGAGATAGTCCTCAGAGAACTCGTCTACAGTTAAGCGGACACGACTTCAACGTCCGGAGCGAGATCCCATACTATTACGCTCCGGACGCAAAGAATGAACTGCTCAGGAACTGCCTTGCATTAAAAAACCACAGGAAAGAGATCGCCGCGTTCTTTGAGTCCAACGAGGACAGAAGAGAACGCGGCGATTTTATTAAGGGTTTCTTTGACGAGACCTTTGTCGAGCACATACTCGAAAACGGCGAGCGCGTAGGGTATCGCGCATACGACGATCTGCTCCACATCTGGCACGGGAGTTATCTTTCCCGCGATAAGGAGGACTTCCTTCCGTGGTGGACCGTCGCCGCCGCGATAGAAGGACAGATCCTCCTTGCCTCTTGGCTCGCGGACGATGAGAAAGATCTATTTACCATTGACGGGCAGATGACGCTCATAGAGGCGAACGGGAACGGTAATCAGTTCACCGTCCCGCAGGCCGCGATAGACTTTGTACTCACGCGCGGAAGCGGCGTTAGTCAAGGAAAGCTTCGCATCTTTGAGCAGTTTCAAAAGCAGGAAACGGCGGATAAGAATATCGCGTTCCTCAAAAACGAATACGGAATCGGAGGCTACTCCGACCCGATCCCCGAAAGCGGATTCTGGGAGAAACACGACGGAAAGGGAATAGAACTGCGAAAAGGGAACGACAAGCTTCTGCTCCCTTGGAATAAGATCACAAAGCGTATAGGAGAACTCATAGCCGCAGACAGATACCTTAACCGACTGGAAAAGGAAGCGTATCCCGAATATCTTCGGGACAAAGAAGAAAGGGAGATACGGTATCAGTTTGTCGGTCGTTTCAACGATCTTGTCGAGGACTTCAATGATTACGAAACACAGATTGGTAACGATACCATCCTCATAGACCGCTACCGTTCACGCGAGTTCGCAAGTCTTTTCGGGCAGGGTGAACGCGTTATTCACGGGTACGGGCGGTATCCGGACGAATACGTACTTCCGGCTCTGCGAGGCGTTCTGGAACGAATCATATCCGAGAACACGCATCTTACTGACAGGGCGCAGGAGCTTCTCGACGAGCTTAAATCGGATATGGCAAAGCCGTTTGAATTGACCGAAGCGGAAAAGAACCCGCCTCCTGAGCCGAAGAAGGAACTGCGTTTTTCGCTTGGAGATAAGGTATATATCGGATCGAAGGACTATGAGATTTTGAGTTTTGACGATCCGGTTCTGCTTTTCGATCCCCAGTATCCTATTCTTACGGTCGAGATGCCGAGGGAGGAGTTCTACCAAAAGGCTGCGGAGAACCCGCTGAACGACAACCACCTTGTTGTAGTTGACGAAAAGCCGGAACAGGAACAGTCCGAAGCCGGAGAGTGCCGCATATATATCGACCAAACTAACGGGACGGTCAGGTGGATAGAATACGGCGAAGATCCCGATAACGGACCGCAGTATACGACTCATACAGCGACTTTCAGCGAGTTCCTGGACGTAGCTGAATCATATCCGCTTGAAAAAGAGGACAATCTCCCGGTATTTATCGAGGAGATAACCGACATAGCGGATGAGGATATCCAAAACGATCATACGCCAGATCTCATCTTTGCGGAAGCGGAATACGACAGCGTTCCCGACTACGTAGGACTGACGCGGGAAAATCTGCAGAAGATTTATGAGCGCGTCGAGTCGGCATTGACGGATAAGGAAGCGGAGAAAGCGCTGAACGCACACGAGGCGGAATACGGCGCGGACGGGACGAGAGTTTTCCGCGAAGTACCTCACACTTCCGGATATGATCTCGGATACGGGCATCTCGGCAACGGTATTACCGTATGGAACAGACTTGAAACGGTAAACGGGGATTACAAAACGGTAGCGCATATTGCTCCGGACAGAAGCGTGACCATATACGACGAAGATATGCCGGAAGAGGTCAGAGTAAAGATATTCGACTACGCCGAAAACGGCGATCCGGATATCTCCGCGACGCAGCAGGGAAAAGTGTTTGAGACGCCGCAAAACAAGGTGTGGCGCGAATATGCCTCCGCCGAATCTGAAAATCCCGGCTCGCTCGTTCTGTACCGCCTGGGAGATTTCTACGAGGTAATGGGCGACAAGGCGAAAGAAGCAGCGGCCGCTCTTGATCTTACTCTGACAAGCAGGGATATCGGACTCGAAAAAAGAATTCCTATGTGCGGTTTTCCGGTCCATACGCTTGAAGCGTATATGGCAAAGCTGGAACGCGCCGGCTTCAGCGTAGTCTTTGCCAACGACGAAGAGCGGCAAGCTGACGGGAGGTCTGATGAGGAAAAAGAAAACGAGAGGCTGCGCCAAAAACACGAAACCGAACTCGCTCCCCCTCCGAAAAAGGAAAAGCGCGATCTATCGCCGCATATCCTGTATCCCGAGATAAAGTCGGACTACCGGACTAACTTCAAGATTGAGAACGACGACATCGGCGTCGGTACTCCGCTCGAAAGGTTCCACCATAACATACAAGCCATTCAGCTCCTTCACAAACTGGAGGATGAACACCGACTCGCAGATACTAACGAGCAGCGTATTCTTGCCGATTACGTCGGATGGGGCGGACTTGCGGACTTCTTCAAGGAAGATCATTCCCACTACAATGAGCTCCGCGCGGTACTGAATGACGATGAACTTGCCTCCGCCCGTGCTTCGACTTTGACCGCCTTCTATACGCCTCCCGTCGTCATTAAGAGCATCTATCAGGCGCTTGAAAATATGGGCTTCAAGACCGGGAACATACTTGAGCCGTCCTGCGGTATCGGCAACTTTATGGGACTGATACCCGACGGTATGAACGAATCGAAGATCTACGGCGTTGAACTTGACAGTATCACCGGGCGAATTGCTCAGCAGTTGTATCAGAAGAACAATATCGCTGTTCAGGGATTTGAAACCACCGATCTCCCGGACAGTTTTTTTGACGTAGCGGTAGGCAACGTACCTTTCGGTAACTTCAAGTTATCCGACAAGCGCTATGACAAGAACAACTTCCTCATCCACGATTACTTCTTCGCAAAAACTCTTGACAAGGTGCGTCCCGGAGGTATAGTAGCGTTCATTACCTCTCACGGAACGATGGATAAGGAAAGCCCGTCTGTACGCAAGTATATCGCACAGCGCGCAGACCTTCTCGGCGCTATTCGTTTACCGAACAATACCTTTAAGGACGCGGCGGGCACGGAAGTTACGGCAGACATCATCTTTCTGCAAAAACGCGACCGACTTATAGACATTGAACCCGATTGGGTACATTTGAATACCGATGAAAACGGCATCAAGATGAACCAATACTTCATCGACAACCCGGATATGATTATCGGTGAAATGCAGTTGATCAGCGGTCCTCACGGAGATACACCGGCTTGTATTGCCTACGAAGATGAATCACTTTCAGACGGGCTGAACGAGGCAATACAGAATATACACGCGCAGATAACCGTGTTTGAGTATGACGACCTCGTTGAAGAAAGCGAGGATAACAGTATACCCGCCGATCCGGACGTAAAGAACTACTCATATACCGTAGTCGACGGTAAAGTATACTACCGTGTAAACAGCCGTATGAACCCGGTGGACGTATCGGTCACCGCGGAGAACCGAATACGGGGCATGATACGCCTGCGCGACTGCGTAAGACAACTTATCGAATATCAGCTCGAAGACTACCCGGACGATATGATCGAGGCAAAGCAGCGCGAACTGAACGAACTCTACGACGATTTCAGCAAAAAGTACGGACTCATCAACTCACGCGCGAACAATTCTGCTTTCAGTCAGGATAATTCCTACTATCTCCTTACCTCTCTTGAGAAGTTCGACGACGACGGCGTTTATGCCGGAAAAGCGGATATGTTCACCAAACGCACTATCCGTCAGAAGGTCATCGTAACAAGCGTTGACACCGCGTCGGAAGCGCTGGCTCTGTCACTTGCTGAAAAGACGAAAGTCGATATGCCGTATATGTGCGAGCTGACCGGCAAGACAGAAGAAGAGATAGCCGAGGAATTACGCGGAGTCATCTTTTTGAACCCGCTGAACAGAGGCGACGACGATGAAGTGAGAATGAAGTATTTGCCTGCAGACGAATACCTTTCCGGTAATATCCGTGAAAAGCTCGAATGGGCGAAGCGAAGCGCGGAGCTTTATCCCGAAGACTACAACATCAACGTACGGGCGCTCGAACAGGTAATGCCGAAGGACCTATCCGCAAGTGAGATCTCGGTGCGTCTCGGCTCCACCTGGATACCGGTCGAAGACGTTAACGATTTTATGTGGGAGACGTTCGGGACGGCGTACTGGATGAGACGAAACATTACCGCTCATTTTGCCGCCTTCACGGGTGAGTGGAGCATCGACGGCAAGACCTACGACAGAGGAAACGTAAAGGTCCACAACACCTACGGAACGGAAAGGAAGAACGGATATCAGATACTCGAAGATACGCTCAATCTGCGTGACGTCCGCGTCTTTGATTACGTTGAGGATGAAAGCGGTAAGAAGGTAGCTGTGCTCAATAAAAAAGAGACCGCCATCGCGCAGGGCAAGCAGCAGCTCATAAAGGAGGCGTTCGCGGAGTGGATCTGGAAAGACCCGGACAGACGGGCTCGGTTGACGAAGCTGTACAACGAACGGTTCAACAGCACACGTCCCCGTGAGTACGACGGCAGTCACCTCAACTTTGTGGGTATGAATCCCGAAATCACGCTCCGACCGCACCAGATAAACGCGATAGCGCATATCCTTTACGGCGGCAACACGCTTCTCGCTCACGTAGTCGGCGCAGGGAAGACCTACGAAATGGTCGCGGCAGCACAGGAGAGCAAGCGACTCGGATTATGCCGAAAGAGCTTAATTGTCGTACCGAACCATCTGACCGAACAATGGGCTTCCGAGTATCTTCAGCTCTATCCTTCCGCGAATATTCTTGTCGCAACGAAAAAGGACTTTGAAACGAAAAACCGCAAGAAGTTCTGCGGTCGTATTGCCACGGGAGACTACGACGCGATCATCATAGGACACAGCCAGTTTGAAAAGATCCCGATGTCAGTCGAAAGGCAGATAGCTGTGCTTCAACAACAGGAGCAGGAGATACTTCAAGGCATCGAAGAAGTCAAGTACAGACGTGGCGAGCGGTTTACCGTCAAGCAGTTGGAGAAAGCGAGAAAGGCGATAAAGCAAAAGCTTGAAAAGCTGAACGACCAGACCCGCAAGGACGACGTTGTAACCTTTGAGGAACTCGGCGTTGACCGCCTGTTCATCGACGAGGCGCACTATTTTAAGAACCTCGCCGCGTTCACCAAAATGCGTAACGTCGGAGGAATATCGCAGACCGAAGCGATGAAATCGAGCGACCTGTATATGAAGTGCAGATACCTTGACGAGCTAACCGGCGGACGCGGAATTGTCTTTGCCACCGGTACGCCTATCTCGAACTCGATGGTGGAAATGTATACGATGCAGAAATACCTGCAATATAGTACGCTTGCAAGGAATGATCTAATCCATTTCGACGCCTGGGCGTCCACCTTCGGAGAAACGGTAACTGCGATAGAGCTTGCTCCCGAAGGGAACGGATACCGAGCCAAAACGCGCTTTGCCAAGTTCTACAATCTCCCTGAGCTAATGAGTATGTTCAAAGAGGTCGCCGACGTTCAGACCGCCGATATGCTCGATCTTCCCGTACCGAAAGCAAACTATCACACAGTCGCATTGAAGCCGTCCGAGCACCAGAAGGCGATGGTCGAAGATCTCGCCAAGCGAGCGGAAAAGGTGCGTAGCGGTATGGTGAATTCGAGCGAGGACAATATGCTTTGCATTACAAATGACGGTCGAAGACTTGCGCTCGACCAGCGCCTACTCAACGATATGCTCCCGGACAGCGAGACGGGAAAAGTCTCTGCCTGCGCCGAGAACGTATATGAGATATGGCAGAGAACAGCCGAACAGCGTTCCACTCAGTTGGTGTTCTGCGATCTGTCTACACCGAAGGGCGACGGCTCCTTCAACGTGTACGACGACCTGAAAGCGAAACTGATAGCCAAAGGCATTCCCGACGCGGAGATAGCGTTCGTTCACTCGGCTGAAACGGAAGCAAAGAAAAAGGAACTGTTCGGCAAAGTGAAGAGCGGACAGATCCGAATCCTCATCGGCTCAACGCAAAAGATGGGTGCGGGGACCAACGTGCAGAAGAAACTCATAGCACTCCACCATCTCGACTGTCCGTGGCGACCGGCAGACCTGCAGCAGCGCGAAGGGCGTATCATCCGTCAGGGAAACGACAATCCGGAAGTAGAGATATATACCTACGTTACAGAGAATACCTTCGACAGTTATCTGTATCAGCTTGTGGAATCAAAGCAGAAGTTCATCGGACAGATAATGACAAGCAAATCGCCCGTTCGTTCAGCGGAAGACGTTGACGAGCAGGCGCTTTCTTATGCGGAGATCAAGGCACTTTGTACGGGTAATCCGCACATCAAGGAGAAGATGGATCTCGATATCGATGTGGCGCGTCTGAAACTGCTGAAAGCGAATCACCTAAGCCAGCATTACGCTCTCGAAGATAAGATACTCAAAGAGATACCGCAGAAGATCGCATCCCTCGAACAGCGTATCGCCGGATACAAAGCGGACATCGTTCACGCGGAAGAGAACACGCGTCCGAACGAGGACGGTTTCTCTCCGATGACAATAAAGGGCGAGACGTTTACCGACAAGAAGGCGGCGGGTACTGAAATACTCGCGGTTTGCAAGACGATGACAAATCCTGATCCCATACCAATAGGATCATACCGCGGATTTGAAATGGAACTCGCTTTTGATACCTTCAGTAAGGAGTACACCGTTACGCTCAAGAACGAACTTCGTCACACGGTCTCACTCGGGTCCGACGTCTTCGGCAACATCCAGCGACTCGACAATCTGCTAGGCTCATTAGAAACAAAACTCCACGGATGCGAGGATATGCTCGAAAATGAACGTGTCCAACTTGGAACTGCAAAAGCAGAGGTGGACAAGCCGTTTATCCACGAGGAGGAACTAAAAACCAAGTCAGCTCGGCTCGCAGAACTCAACGCAATGCTCGATCTCAACAAAAGCGACAACGAGATCGTGGACGGGGAGCGTGAGGACGGGGAGGTAGTATTCGATCATTCAAAAGATGACCGATATAATAGATAAGCCAACATTTTCACGACTGTTATGATATAATGTCATAACAGTCGTGATTATCAATATACTTTATAGGGATTTGTATTATATTGACTGGTCATAAATTGATATACCCTGCACGATTTTTTAAGTCTTTTTAAGCGATGCTTTTGTATGAGCTATTTCTTTTTAGTGTAATAAATGAGTAACATTATTATGATAAAGCCTAACGTTAAAGTCAATACTAAGCTTTTCAAGATTAAATCTATCAGAAAGTAAGATAATATTTGGCCAGTATGTTTTTACAACAATTGTCCTCCAAGGCGTGTCTATCTTGCCCATTTCATAGATTACTTTTTGCAAATATACATAGGTTTTTCTATATACATACAAATTATCGATTTGGAGATATTGATTATTATAAAGAAATATGATACTATATAAGAGGAGAAGAAAGAATGTATATTAAATCGGAGGAAATGACCGAAATGCTAAAAGTATTTATTAGTTCAACGTTTTATGATTTAAAATACGCTAGAGAGTATATTAGCGACTTTATTGTGGAATATGGTTTTACTCCAATTAGATCGGAAGCAGGAGATATTGGATATACTCCTGGCGAGGAGTTGGATACTTCATGTTATGAAGCGATGAGAGAAGCTGACATGGTCGTATTAATAATTGGGGGAAGATATGGCTCTCCAGCTTCAGAGAGTAACGAAGATTTAAATGACGATGATAAATTTGTGAACTATTTGTCTGTTACTCGAAAGGAATTCTTAACAGCAGATCATGAGAACATTCCAATATTTGTATACGTGGATCAAGCAGTTGAGACAGAATACAGATTTTATAAAAAAAATAAGACTAAGATTGAAAATGATATAAAAAATAAAACATTGGAGCTTGATTTTTCTTCTGTTGACAACATTAATGTTTTTAGATTTATCGATGAAGTTTTTGACAAATCCTCAATTCCGGTAACAGCTTTTTCTAGTATCTCTGAAGTAAAAATTAACCTTAAAAAGCAATGGGTTGCTTTATTTAATAAATATTTGCGCGAGAGAAGAACACATAAAGCCATGCGTTCTTATTCCTCAACGATTGATGAATTGTACACTAGGATAAAAGAAATGAGCATTACAGTTGAGGAGATAAGTGGAAAGATTATTGGTGAGAAAACGAGTGAAATTCTCGAAAGCCAAATGATTGAAAGATACGCGAGTTTGATTGCAAATAACTTTGAGTTTATTTCAATTAAAAAGAAGTCTGAAGAAATCAAAGAATTCTTGGAAGTCTTTGTTGAGAATCTTTTTCGTGACTTAGACAACGACAGTACAATTCTGCGGATGTACTTTTCACCTGATCCAAATGATATTAGTATATTTGATCAGTATTATTGTCAAGATGGGTTTATTATTACAAAAGTTGAAGACTGTTTAACAAAAGAATCTTTTGAAGATATTGCCTCAATTGATAACTATAAAACAAAGATTGTCCAGAGATTGTTGCAAAGAGACTATCTAAAAAAGGTTAATCTATTGTATAATAAATGATACTTTTTAGGAAACAGCTTTTTTATTTTATAGTATTTGATAATGGTGGCTTTAGTTTTTAAAAAAAGTTTAAGTTTTTTTAAAAAGTTCTTGCATTTTTATAGATTGTATGTTATTATAATATAAATTTTTAATTGTTTTGGTTTAATATGAGGGAATAGAATGGATAGAGAGAAAATAAAAATATTGATTGAGCTCTCGCAAAGCGTTGAAGAAGCAGATAACATAGTTGAGGAACAGGGATATAAAACAATACGGGAAAAGATTGCATATGTTAATGGCATGTTCGGTGTTAGATTAGTTGGGAGATTTGATAATGCTGATGTGCAAGAAGACCAGAGATTGGAAATGGATTATTATGCAATTTTGAGTGCTATAATTTATAGCAAGTGGGAGGCTTAAAAGGTTGATAAGCGATGTTCGAAAAAAGGAAATTGATAATGTTATTTTGAGTATTAATTCTTTTTCTGAAAAATATCAATTAATTCATGCGACTGTTGCCGTTGAAAAATTGTACAGAAATAAATTGCAAGATTATTTTTCAAGTAAGTATAGAGATATTCGAGAAAAAATTCAAGTTGAAAACGATGAAGATAAATTACAAGAATTAATGAATCAAGCGCTTGAAATAAGAGAAGAGAGTAAAAGAAAAATAATAATTTCAATTGAATATAGCGATAAAATGCTGGACAATACAGGTAGGGTAGTTCAAACACCTAATAATGTCTTTTTGATATCATTGCCTAAATCTGCAAGTAGTTTTCGGGATGAAAATGGAGAAATAAACTTTGATAGGCTTGGCGCATTGCGAAAATTAATGGCCCACGAACTTGGGCATTTGATTTTAGAATCAGAACTATTAGGATTAAAAAAGCCTTCTGCAGAAGATAAAGAAGAAGAAACCGAATATTTTGCGGAAAAATTGTTAGAGGTAAGAAGGATGCACTCTCTCGAATTATCGAAGGGAGATAATAGTTGTTTTTGATAGTGTTTTTGACTGTTTTTTTAGGGAATAATACATAGCCGCCGTATTATCGGCGGCTCAGACTGTCGAAAAACGGCTGAAGCGAAAATCACGCAACAGCCGTTTTTCGACAGTCTGAAACGGACGGTCTGTTCTGACCGTCCGTTTTTACATACCCGCTTTTCTTTGCGGGAAGATAAACGAAGGGAGGTGAATAATACGAGAACCAATTTGAAACGATTGCAAGAAGTGACAGAAGAAATGGAGCTTAACGACCGATTGTTTTATGAAATGCAGGACGAGCTTGAAGATGAACTATAGTATATCTCAGAGATCGAGCCGGAGCTGCTTCCCGAAGTGTTTGGCACTTTGTACTTCTATCGACGAGTGATATCCGTATTGACAGACCATGACCTTCCGTTCAAATCAGCGGTAGGTCTTTTCTTTATACGCAAAAGACTGAAAATGCTTGACTCGCTGAAGACCGAGTATATTGATGATTCGGACTCGGATTCGGAGATATTCAAATATCTTGTCGAGTTCGGACTTCAGCTTTACGAAGATCTTGCCGATCCTGACGAGACCCCGAGCGAGGTCTACAAAAACGTACGAATCTACCACGATTTCATTAACGGGAGGTGAAAAGAAAATGATAAATGAGGAGTTCAACACAAGACTGTATAAAAGGATGTTCGCCGAGCAGGAGAAAAACAGAAGGAGATGATGTTTTGAATATCAAAATCTATCAGATCAATCTCGGACGAGACGGGAAAAGAATCGCGTTTCAGGGACTAGCCGAACGTGAACGAATAAGCGGTTCAAAGGAGATAGACAGTAAGATTTACGACTGTGTGTTTGAGGGAGATGTGGAGTGCAAAGGGCTCGAAGAAGTGTTCGGAGTATTCAATCTCGAACACCCTGAAGGGCATAAAGGGCGGTCGCTCTCAGTATCGGATATAGTCGAAGTGCCGGAAGGTGAGGAAGTCGCCCCCGGCTTTTATTATTGCGACAACGTCGGTTTCAAACAGGTCGAGTTTGACCCGGAGAAAGCGGAACCGCTCAAAGAGGAACGCATCCGCGTACTGATGGTCGAGCCGGGAAAGAAAGCGTATGAGAAAGAGATCGGGACAAGCCTTGACGACATTTACCGCGCCCTCGAATGCGACTGCTTTCAGAACTTCTATCCGTATGAGGACCTTGTCGTAATAGTCTGCGACGATGAAGGAAAGATAAACGGCAGCAGACCGAACAGGGCGATATACGACGGGAACGGAAGAATGGTCGACGTCATCTGCGGCAAGTTCTTCATCTGTGACTGCTCGACCGACAGTTTCAAATCTCTGCCCGACGATATGATGGAGATGTCGTCAAAATACGCCGTACCGTTGTTTTTGGAGTATACGCAGCGCACCTTGACGTTTTTCACCGCTTTTGTCGGTATCACTACGCCTGACGTAAACTGCCATTCTCCGCGGATCTCGGGATCGAAGTGGACGTATTTGATCTCGGCGGTGTCGTCGGTATAAATGAGCCCGGCGGCAAGCGCGAATATCGGGTCGTCTGTTCCGGTCTGGATATTGTGATCCTCGTCGAGCTTTGAAGGGACGGCGTTCGCCTTCGCCCAGCCGGAAACGGCAGGGACGCGATCCGCGAGATTTTGAAGAAGTGAAACGTCAGCAATATCAGCAATCAGCAATGATGCTGTCATCCTGAGCGAAGCGAAGGATCTGCGATATTCAGCGCACCATAGTGGAGGGGCTTGCTCTTCCTGTGAAGCGGCCGGTCTCCACCGTTCCCCACAGGTCCCGAAAACACTACAAAAGGAGCTGTAGCATTTTTTCATTTTGCTACAGCCCTTCTTTTTTTTCAGAGACTTTTTTACAGTCCCTTTTTGTATTTTCTATTATTCCCTGCCGTTTTATTCACTATCATCCATTCGAAGTATTTTGCGGTTCTCCCTGAAATTAATGATCTTTAACAGTAATTGTAATATCAAACAGATGAGAAATACCGCGGAAGCAGCTATTGTCCCGGCCAACGGAAGCTGTCCTTTCCATGCGGGAATGAAGAGTATAAGGCATATGACTGAAAAGAAATATGTTACGTTTTTTGCTTTTGAGAAACGATCGGCCGGAACACCGACAGTATTATCCGTTTTTGCGTTTGATTCGTTCTTCTTTTGGTGACGATCAACAATTAGCATAACAATATACGCGAACGCTGTAGCAAAAGCCAGACAGCTAATGGAATACTTGATCCATTTTGGAAGCGTAAAAAGATGTTTTAATACGGTGAACACAACGAACAGTTTTGTCAGTGTATCAAGAATTAATTTGATTACGTCCCTGCGCTTCATATTCTTTTCCTCCATCTACTCTAATAGTATAGAAATACCTTGAAGAAGGCATGATGCTATATTGGTATATATAGCAACATCTGGATAGTAAGACTCTGCCCATTCGGAGAACTGTTCAACTGCCGTTTGTAATAGGTCTATATTAGTAGATAAATTTTCTTTTGAAAAAGCACTTTTCAAAGCGTTATTAACTTTGTTTAACACAATCTTTGACTGACGTGCTGTTTCGCAGAAAAGGTCATCAACAAAAGACATGGATACGTCAGTAGAATTCTTTACGAAATTAGATAATCCAACAAATCCCCGAACCATAGCATTTCCAACGGAAACAACGGATTCAGAACGTATTGCCAATGATCGTTTTATTCCATCGCCTAAAAAAATAATTCCACTTCGAAGAGTTGGGTATATACTTATTGTACAGCTTACAATATAGTTACCGCCAAAGATGGATTTTATATCTCTTCCATCTGCCATTTGTACCATAGTGTTTTTTATGGAGCGATCACCCATACTATCAACCATCATCACCGGGTTATTCTCGCAATACGCGTACATATTGTATCCGAGGAAACTTCCGGTGGTGGTGTAACAGTCCGCGTTGAGGAACCTTCCCACCGCAGGGTCGTAGTAGCGCGTCTGGAGGTAGTAAAGTGCGGTCTCGGTGTCGTAGTAGTAACCGCGATAGCGCAGCGGGTTTACGTTTGCAATGTGGGTCGGCGAGGTAATTGCATTTCCGTAAGCGTTTTTGACGGAAACCACGTTACCCCAGGCATCGTAAGTGTAATTTGCGACAACGCCAATATTTGTATCGACTATCTTGGTTATATCGCCCTGCAGATCGGTGATGTAGTAGTAGATGGTCTCGCTGTCGTTCGTAGTTCCTGCCGCATCGATCTTGTATACAACCGCGTAAGGCGAGCCGTTTGCGTCGTAGATGAAGTGAAGATTGTAGCTCGTACCGCTTTCAGACCATGCTTCAATCGCTAGTTTAGTTCCGTTGTAATAATAGTTATGTATTACGCCGTCAACTGTTTTGTTCGTCCTCAGCCCGTCGCCGTTGTAGGCGTACGAAACGCTTGTTCCGGTCTTTGTATAACTTGCAAGTTTTCGGGCATCACCCCAAGTCAGCGTCGCGCCGTTTGTCCAGTTTGCCGGATTCCCGAGGTTATCGTAAGATATCGTTGTGGATCCATATTTGGTCAGCAAATCGCGGAATGAGGTATTTCCGTAAGTATAATTTACGGTGCTTGCCGGAGTGGCAGCGTCAGCCTGAGCGACGGTGGTATAGCTTGTGGAATTATACGTTTTCTTTATTCGGATATTACCAAACGTATCGTAAACGTACCTGTATGTCTTGCCCGCCGAATAGCTGACTTCCATAACGAGCTGATTCTCGGCGTCGTAGAAATATCGTGCGACTACTGTATTATTCTCTTTGACGGTCTTGATATTTCCTATATTGTCGTATTCGTACGAATACTTTATCACACTTGTAGGGGAGGTCTCGCCCTTTTTATATTCAAGGTCCGAAACGAGCGTGGTTGCCTTGTTCGACAAGCTCACATATGAATAGTTAGCTGTTAACGTCGCGTATGCGGCGGCGTGATGCTTGAATACCTTACCGGTCAGTCTGTAAAGCGCGTCGTCATAATCATAATCGAAAGTATCATAAACATTGCTCGATCCTTTATTATACTGGCTTACGGCGTGAGTCAGCAACCCGTTCAGATTGTTGTACGTATATGATTGAGACGCGTAATTCCCGTTTGCGGTGGTGTTTACTGAACTCGTTCGATTATAGTTGTCGTAAGAAAAGTATTCCGCATCAAGGAGTGTATTTCCGTTATAGCTGCTCTGCGAGATCAGTCTTCCAAGCGAGTCATACTGATAGTAAATATCGGTATTTGTGTCGTATTCTTTTACGTGCGAAAGCGCCCCTGAGGACTCGTACCAATATTCATATCTAACGGTATTATTATAACTTACGGTTTTTACCCTGTCAAGGTAATCGTAGGTGTAACTGATTGTAACTGTATTACTGCTGCTCTTCTGATGACTTTCGGAGATGAGATTTCCGTTATTACTTGCGTAAGTATACGTTCCGAGAGTTCGGCCGCCTACGGTTATAGAGGTGACATTACTCCATGAATCATATGCCGTCGTATATGTCTGATCAAGCGCAGCAGAATTATAATAACCTCTGCGAACCGTCTGGGTCAGTAAACCGTTAGTATAGGTATTAGTTAATCTCACCGCGTCAACAAGGGTAGAAACAGACACTCTATCGGAAGTATCGTATTGATAAGTCGTCTTTGCCGAGCCGGTGTTGGCGGTGTTCGATTTGGGAGAGCTGACGCTTGCGAGACGGTGCTTTGAATCGTACGTGTTTGTAGTCGTAACGTTTATCTCATTTGTCTGTGTTTTAAGGTAATTGTTGTTGTCGTAAGTTGCCGAGGTGGATATATAATTGCTTGAGCTGTTACTTCCGCCGTATAGCTTAGAGTTTTTCATATTACCCGCAGCGTCGTATGTAAAGGTGTTCGTCAAATCGTCGGAAGTGTCGCTTTCGGTCCCCATTTTGTTTTTGACGTTCTTCACAAGGTGGGTGTTTGCGTGTTCACTGCTGCTGTAATAATCGAAATTATACGTTCCGCTGCCGGGCTTGGTGCACTGCATAAGATTTGCGCCGCTGTATGTATAGTTGGTGCTGTCCTCTGTCTCTGAACTGTCGACACGAATAAGCTTGCCGTTAGAATCATATTTGTAAGTCTGCGACGCTTCGCGGACAAAAGAAATATTATCGAAGTATGCCGCGCCGTTGTTGTTCGCGTAGAAACAACACACCTCCGCTTTTGTAACGGGTTTGCTCGGAACAATAACCCCGGACACGAACTGCCATTCGCCGCGGACCTCGGGATTGAATTTGACGTCTTTATATGCGGTAGTCCCGTCGGTGTAATACAATTTTGCAAACAACTTGAACTTCGGAGCGTCGTTGCCGTCGTTAGGCGTTCCGTCCTCGTTAGTTCTGTACGGCACGGAGTTGGCGTAAGCCCATCCTGAGAGAATGAACGAACTCGTACTGCTAGTCTCATTGAGCATTACTATGTTCTTTGCCGCAGAATACCCGCTGATATTTGAGGTGAGTTTAAGGGAGTATGATCCCGAGAATTTCTGGGAGGAACTTCTGCCAATTACGCTGTCGTCGGAATATTTTACCCAAGAGGAAGCGCTTAGTGCCTGTTCTACAGGACCGTTTTCAAGAAGGCTTACGTTGCTGAAACCTTCACACTCTTCAAGCTGGAAGTCATCAAGGTAAACAAATCCGGTAGTATTCTTGAGATAAACTGACAGCTGATACCATCCGTCTGCAGGTGCATTAAAAGATACGCTGAGACGTTCCCAACCACCCTCGAGCGAATCGCTGGTAGTGGATATTATCTTGCGGCTATAGATATTACCCATCGTGCTGTTATAAGCCCCAAGATAGATCCCTCCGCTGCCTGTAACGGAAGTAACATCCGCTTTGGCAAAAACAGAGAAGGTATGCCATCCGGATTTTAAAGCTACGGTCTGATACATCATCGCATCGCCGTTTCCGCCGTACCTATTATCCAATGCGATGGATTTACTACCCGTACGGTGAATTGAAGAAGCGTATATGGAACCGCCGTTGAGCGTCCATCCGGTAGTTCCGTTCTCTGTACCGGGATTGGTGATAAGGTTTACAGGAACACCGCCGGTAGAAGCTGCAGCGGAAATACGGTTATTTGACTTGCAGTTTTCTCCCGCGGTCTTAGTCGGCGTATACTCGGAATCAGATGTTCCATATACTCTGTAAGAAGCATAGGTATTACCCGGGATGGCGTTTGCACTGTAAGAATTAGCGGTTCGTCCGTAGTTGTCAAACAGATATGTGGTAACGATATCATCGGCGGTGCTTGCTGCTCTATCCGCTCCGGAATATCGCACATAAGTTTTTTTCATATTTTTCGGAACGATCCAATATCTTGCACCGTAAGTGTAAGTCGAGGTTGTTCCGAAACTTGACACCGGGCATATGAATTCATAGAAGTTGGCTACTGCTTTTGTTGAAGAATTATATCCGTACTGGATGCCATATTGCGATTCAGCGTCATAGGCATAGGTCATATTTCCTGTTGTTGAGTTATACGTAAACCTTGCCTGTGTTCCGTCGGAATGATTGATTTTAATTACACGTTCAGAACTATATACAATCGTGGTGTTGCGACCGCCTTCATCTGTAAGACCGGTAAGAAAACCGTTCGTATAAGTTAAAGTCGCTATCGTTTTAGTGGTCGGGGTCCCGGAGTCAACCCTTATTGTTTGTGTTACTGAATAAATTCGATGATGAGAGTTATCAGGAATCGAGCCGGAATTGCGTACACCGGAATCGTTTTCATAAAGTATATTTATCTTATTCCCGTTTGCGTCTTCGATTTGCTGCAGATAACCATTTTTAAATATCCACTTGTTGTCCTTATCATTGGACATAGTCATAGTAGTGGAGTTATCGACTTTTATCTCAAGTCCGAGACCTTCTTCATCCTTATAAAGTGTGTCGTCGTCTTCGTCCTGATAGAAGTAATGCTCTGTACCGTCTTCATCGGTATAAATCTTGTAGTTGATCGTTTCGCCCATAAAATCTGTAAATGACGTTGAAACGATCGTTTGCTGAATACTGAGTTTCCACCCGTAGCCAAGATTCATTTGCCAAAAAGAGAGGGTGTGTATTCCCGAATCGGAATTAGGAACAAATTTATTGGTTGCATATGCAGAGTTAAATACATGGCTAATAGAGAACGGTTGCGCCGTTCCTGTGTTAGAAAGTATTCCTTTGATAAACGTAAGTTTAGCGTCGTTGGCTCGAACGTATCCGGTACCGGCGCGTCCGACATTCTGTGTTAGATATGAATACCGATCATCTATGCCTACGGTGTTGAGATAGGTAACAATAAATTTCGGACGGTGAGACATAAGATTGCTTCCGCTGTAATACCCGGCGAAATATGCGTTGGCATAGTTGGAAGAAGACCCGGGAGTTTCGTTAACGAGAGCTACTCCGCGGTTGACTTTTGATCCGTTATACCACCCCTGAACAAGCGGAGTTATATTCCAGAAGGTGTAGTAACCGTTTCTATTGCTTGAGATGATTTGATAATCATATATATCTGCTTCCGCAGTGGAAACATAGTTATACCACGCTCCGAGATTGGTTTCACCGGACGGCGGGGTAAACGACGATGTAAGGTCACGTGCGGAAATCTTGAAAGAGGTCAGGGTGTTATTGTAATCGTAATTTCTCTGAAGAAGAGCAATCCTGGCGTTGACAGGAACACAGTTATTTGGAATCGTGGGAAGGTTGTTGACCCTGAAATATCCGGTGTACTCACCTTCACCGGTGTAGTGGTTAAAGCCGAGATATAATTTTCCTGCATTGACCGCACCGGTTGTGCCGCTGTAGGAACGATAGTATTGCGTGGAAATGTCAATAGACGACCCTCCTCCGCCGTATTTGACGAGATAGAGAGTCGGGTCTATTGTAACGGGGAACTGTCTTTCTCCGGAGTTTATCCATTCGGTATCGGCGGAGATAATGAGGGTGTATCCGCCGTTTTCTGTTTCTTCAAGAGAATACGTGACGTTTTCTGAGCGCTCTCCGTTATCGTCAAACATATACGGAGCGGGAATAAGGAAAATAGGCTCGTCCTTTTCGTTAAGTAATCTTACCGCACCGTCCTCGTCGAGCACGGGGACAAGTCCTTCGGTGGTTATATCAAATCTGTATGAGTATTCTTCAGCAACTTCACTGACGATTATGCTTTCCTTAAGATTTTCACCGTCGAGGTAGTATTCGAGTGTAAGATCGTCGGACTTATACGCTATAGAAGATGCAGAAGACAGGGGTTCAAACGCTTCTTCAAGGGTGTATCCGTATTTCTTCCTGTCTTCTTCCTTATGGTTTGCTTTAACTCTCGCAAATATATCCAACGGTTCGCCGTCGGGATCGGCTTCCTGCGGGTTTGATATTACTATTTCAAAAGAGCGCGATCCTTCGACATCGGGGACCTCGGCAAGAATATCGGCTGCCTCACCTTCGTTGTCGGCTGCAAATTCATATTCATCATTTTCTATGTCGTCGACAACCTCATTTGCCTCCTCTTTGCTGTCGTCGACGATTTCATCTGTTTCGGAAGGGATCTGCAATTCTTCCGATTCGACAGCTTCGGGTTCTGTGACGTCGCTATCTTCTATAAGATCGGTATCAATATATTCTATATCGCCGGTATCAACGATAGCTTTCGCATCTGCGGAGATGTCCTCCGTTTCATCAATAACAAGTTCGCTTTCGACTTCTGGGGTGGGAACTATTTTCTCACTATCGCCGTCCGAAGTATCGGCGTCATTTGGATTATTCGGTTCAGCGTCTATATATCCGAATGAGATCCCGTACCCGCCGAACTGAGCGGACACTTTACCGTTCCCGGGAGTACCTTCAAAAATGAAATCGACGTCATTATCCTTATTGGTATATGTAGGAACACCTTCTTTTGCGTTGGGATCGGCAAAAAGTGCGTTATCTATATCGACAAGTTCACCGTCGGCGTTCTCATAATGAACGACGCCGTCAAATTTGACCGCGGTAAAACTTCCGTCGGTCATACGATATTGCTTCACGTCCGGCGAACGAAGAGAATTATCTTCGTACAACACAAGCGCGGGATCGTCCTCATCCGGAGACAGGTTTTCTGATGCGGAATAAATCGGGTCGCCTATTTCAGGCTCTCCCGTTTCAGCCACCGCGAATCCTTCAAGCGGGATCACATACAGGGTCATCAGAAGTGCAAGCAGTGATGCAAGCATCTTCACGGACAGTTTGAATGTTCTTGACATTTTTGTTTCTCCTTTTAGTTGTAATAATAGTCAATGAGTTTTTTCACCTCATAATAATAACAATAGTAATATGGGTTTTCTTTCAGTTTAGGTCATATTAATCACCCTTTCTTTGAATATCTTCTTGTACGATCTCGTTTTTCAAGATACCATACGCATTAATTATAAAAATCCTACAGATAAACCGACATATTTACACATTTATGAGTTATATGATACATGAGATCTGATTTCCATATATTAATGTGGGTTTTTCGCGTTCTGTCACAAAGATTTCGATTCAATTCACAAACATTTTACATAATGCACATCTTTATCGTTACATATATTACATCACAATATGACCAGAAAAAGGTGCATTGTAAAAGTAATAATTAGATTTGTTCGATCTGTTTTGCAGTTCAAATATATATGTTTTTATGCCTTAAAGTCAATGATTTGGGATAATGCATTAAAAATGGGATAAACGATATGTTTATCATTAAATTATCGGACTTTTATTACTTCGCATATTTGCCATTAACCAAAACGCGGTATATAATACACCCAAAGGAAGTGATATAAATGATGTATTTCATAGCCGACACACATTTCGGACATAAGAATGTGCTGAAGCTTTGTGACCGTCCGTTTGAGACGATAGAGGAGATGAATGAGAAGTTTATCGAAAACTGGAACAAGCGCGTTACCGGGAGCGATACCGTGTATATAGTCGGTGATATGTTCTTCCGCTGCGATGATCCGGAGGCGATACTCCGCAGACTGCACGGAAAGAAGCACCTCATAGTCGGTAATCACGACAGCTCGTGGATGAACAAGGTCAACGTGGACAAGTATTTCAAGAGCGTCGAACTTATGGCGATAACCTCCGACGGAGCTCACGCGGTAACGCTTTGCCATTATCCGCTTCTTTCTTGGAAGCACGCAAAGACCTCATATATGATCCACGGGCATATCCACGCAAACACCGATATGGACTTTTGGCCAATGATACTGGCAAGAGAAAACGTACTTAACGCCGGCGTGGATCTTAACGGTTTTCAGCCGGTGACGTTCGACGAACTGTTTGAAAACAATAAGCGATTCAAGGAGGAGCATCCGGTATGAGATTCTATATAACCGGCGATACGCACGGCAACTTTCTTCGAATAGACAACTTCTGCCGCAAGTTCAGACTCGCTCCTGACGACGTGATGATAGTGCTCGGCGACGCAGGGCTCAACTACTACGGCAACAAATCGGACAAGCATAACAAGTACCGCGTCTCTCAAATGCCGATAACGGTATTCTGTATCCACGGCAATCACGAGATGCGACCGACCGACGTCCCCGGATATCTGACAAAAGAATTCTGCGGCGGAACGGTGTGGTACGAGAAAGAGTATCCGAACATCCTGTTCGCCAAGGACGGTGAGATATACACGTTCGGCGAATACCGCTGTATCGTGATAGGCGGCGCGTACAGCGTGGATAGATGGTACAGACTTGACTACGGATACAACTGGTTTGCAAACGAGCAGCCCGACAACGAGATCAAAGCGTATGTTGAAAGACAGCTTGCCGAAAACGACAACAAGATCGACGTCGTGCTCTCGCATACCTGCCCGTTAAAGTACGAACCGACAGAAGTCTTCCTCAAAGGAATAGACCAGAGTACGATTGACAAGTCTACCGAGCTATGGCTCGATACCATAGAAGATCGTATAGAGTATAAGAAATGGTATTGCGGTCATTATCATACGACAAAGAAGATAGACAAGCTGCAGTTTATGTTCGAGGACATAGACGAACTGCAGATCGGAGGACGAATATGGGATCGTTCAGATACGAGATAGATATAAATGACTACCGGACAATAATTGTTCTGAGGTGTTGTTTCGCCATTCCCACGCGCTCGAGTACGAACCGCTCCGCGCGGAGGGATACGTGCTTCCCGACGAGATCGTCGAGAAGGTGGAAGCGTATCTCAACAGCAGGTCAAAAAGAACGCCTACCTGGGATAAAATGATCCCCGACCTTGTCGCGTACTACTACGCGAACAAGCCCGGGAACAGCGAATGGGTCGTACTTCCGGTCGCAAACCTCAACGCCTACTACGGCACGACCACGTTCGAGAAGAGCTTTCTGCCCGTCATAACGGAGAACGTGATAGTCAAGGAGGTCATACACAACGTGTGCAGATTTAAGGTGACGCTGTAAAGATTTAATAATACAACTACTGCTCTCGTAATAATCGCTAGAGCAGTAGTTGTATTTTCATACTATTAAGTTAACTGTATTATTTGGATAATAGGTAAACTGTTTGTGTATACGACTGCCTACCAAACGCATTAAACCCTTTTTTATTCTTTTATCTGTATAGATGAATCAAATCAAATCTTCGAATAATAACCGCGATGTCTTTCCGTGTGAGTGCCATACTGGGTCTAAACATCAAATTATCATCTTCCTCATCGTAGTATTCAAACACACATGTTCTATACATTGTTTCAACTGCAGTTCTTGCCCAAGACGATATACTTGAGTAATCGCCAAAAGTAAACATAGTTCTCAGATTAGAGAATGAATAGTTAAAATTTTGAGCAAGTTTATTGAACACTACCGCCGCCATTTCTCTTGTAATAGATATATTCGGATTGAATATGGTACTAGAAGTTCCACTCATAATTCCATTATTATATACCCATTTAACAGCATTGTAATAATAGTCATTACTTGTTACATCTGTAAACGGAATTGATAGTTCGGAAACATCAGGGCTACCGGCCATTGTGTATACAATTAATGCTATTTGAGCTCTGCTAACAGTCGAGTTAGGCGAAAATGTAGTTGATGTAGTACCGATCATGTACCCGTTATTATAGACATACTCAATTGCTTTTTCATAATCTGGTAAAGATGTATCTGTAAACGGGCTATTAGTCCACGGCTTTTGCTGATTTGAACCATATATGCCCACCATAATACCATCATTATAATCGCGGAAAACATCTTCCCTGGCGTTTAAATTATTGCCCGAGACGGCTACATGTGTAAGATTGGACAAATGACAAATATTAATTATCCCAAGATTATTATTCTGACATTCTATTTGAGCAATACTCTGCGAAGTGTTTACAATTAGTTTTGTTAGATTGTTGTTGGAACAGTCTATTCGTTCAACAGAACAGCCAAACACCAAGGATTCAATATTGTTATAACTGCACTGAATAATGCTTAAACTGTTTAATGAACTAATGCTCAAGGCATTAAGACTATTATGCGAACAATATAGCGTGGTTAATAAAGAACAGTTGGAAAGATCAAGTGAAGTTAAGCTATTATAAGAACAATGAAACTCTATTAAGGCTGTAAGTGACGAAATGTCTAAGGAACTTAATGTAGTATTAGCACAGTTCAGATATTCTATATTGGTACAATAACTCAAATTCAGACTGGAAAAGAAATTATTATAACATATTAGAGTTATTAGTCCAGTACACTGTGAAACATCTAGAACTGTAAGAAGATTGTTTTGACATTGGAGAACCTGCAAGTCGGTTTGTGCCGAAAGATCTAATGCCGTTATCAAATTATTATAACAATACAATTCGGTCAAACCTGTTAGCAATTCGATTCCAGTCATATCTCGTATTCCACGAGAATGAACATCAAGCGACGTGATAGAAGCCAGATAGCCCAGTTCAGAAGATGTTATGATAGTGTTGCCATATCGGTTCCCTCCATATATCTTATTCATCTTTTTGATGATATAATATCTTAAGACAGGATCCGGTATTCTGTCAGCATAAGAATTGGACACGATGGTTTCCCAATGAGCATAAAGCGTTCTGTCAGTATTAATTGGAGTATTAAAATCAAATAGCGATCCGCCTGTGGCAGAAGTGTACCATCCTTTAAAAACATAATTAGTCCTGTGAGGAATGAAATCAGGTTCACAAACTGTATTACCTGTTAAAACGTATACATCAACAGGATCTTGACAATTGGAGTAATTGAATTTAAATCTGACACGTTCCATCTGTGACGAGGTTATTGAAACAGCTGCATAGGCATCAATGACTCCCCCGTCAAATTTAACATTATACTCTTTGCCTAATTGCTGCACCGTCTCACAAATTGCAGCCTTAATTTGATAAATATTCAACGTTTGGCGTTTAGCCTTTACTAAAGCGGCAACTCCTGCGACGCAAGGAGCAGCCATTGATGTTCCTGTTTTGTAAAGATAGGATGAGCCTTTCCAAGTACTGAAAATATGGTCGCCTGGAGCGGCAACATCTACCGAACATAGTCCGTAATTGGAGCCGCCTGTAATTTCATTATTGTAATTATAATCTACCCAAAGGTCGTTTTGTTCGTCTGTTGCGGCAACTGAAATAATATTTGGGCAGTCATAACTTGCAGGGAAACACGGATTCTCGTCTGTATTATTGAACTCATTGCCGGCAGAGACAATTAGTAATCCATTATAATTTGAAATTGAGGTTTTTAATACCTCGGAATAGAAATAGCCGCCAAAACTATTATTGGCAATAAAAATATCGTGATTGTTTGCATAGTTTAGCGCTTGTATAAGTGCTGAATCGCTCATTGATCCTTTTTCATCGCCGGCGCCAAGCCATGCAAGGCTGACATTCCAGTTAACACCGCAAACTCCTGTTCCGTTATTTCCTTTTGCGCCAATAATGCCCGCAACGTGCGTTCCATGTCCGTTATTATCTATAGGTGTGCCACCATACGGAATGCTGTTATTCCCGTCACCGATAAAATTATAACCATGCAAATCGTCTCTACCGCATATGGAACATACTTCTTCGTAGGTGTCATAATGAGGGTTGTTCCATAAATTGAAAGCCAAATCATCGTGATTTCCACTAATTCCTGTATCTATGATTCCCACAACAACAGAGTCACTCCCAGTAGTCAGGTCCCAAGCGTCTTCAGCATTAATCCTGTCTAGAGCGTATTGCATATTATAGTATGTATCATCCGGTGTAGCGCAGGTATAATTCAAATAATTTGGTTCTGCGTAACGAACATTTCTATTATTGTTAAGCGTTTTGATTGCATTACCTAAGCTATCATTCTCGAACGTAATCAAGAATATATTATTATTCTTTTTCTCATAATGATAAGTTCCTCTTTTTGTGATGTTTGTAGAAGGATTCAATAATTGCATCTCTACAATGTCAATATCTAAGCCTAAAGCTTTTTCTATGGCCTCGGTTCTTTCAAAAGACATATTTTCTGACCCACGTTCCAGCAAACTGGAATCATTTGTGTATATAGGATAAAACTCTATTTCGCGGGTCTCATCTGTATCTTCTAAAACAACAAGTATTTCATTATCATTATAGTATTTATTGTATTCTTCTTTGAGTTCCTCGCTTAAACAATCATAATCAATGCTTTCCTCGTCTAAATTATCTTCGTCCGTCGCAAGGGACACGAATGAGCTTTCAGCAATAAGCAACGATGTAATAATAAGTATCGAAACAATCTTTATAAAAATCTTTTTCATTTTCTACCTGACTCCTACTTATTTATACTATTTCTTTTTCCTTTACTGTAATTATTTCCCAAACGGGTGGTATGGAGGATCTTGAATATATACTTTATATGTTCTCACCTCGTATTCCTCGTTGATTACAAAAGTCACCTCAACGTCAACTGGCCTCGGATACTCCATTACTTTTGCAAGCCGAGAATTTTGAACAAAATAGTAATACTGCGTGATAGGCTCCAGTTCAACACTAACTGAGGTGCCTTTGCCGAACAGCTTGGCGTATACTTTTATTGGCGGTATGCTATTTATATTCTGTGCGTCCTCCTTAAAAACAGATACCGAGAGCGAATACATTATATCTTGGTCTGGACTTCCCGCTCCAGTTGCGGTTGTTTCTACTAACGTCCACAACTCGTTTTTCTCTAGAAGGCCTTCAGAATAAGTGAGATGATCCGATCCATACATAAACTTATACAACATTTGCGCCAGTTCCGCACGTTTTGCTGTCCCTTTCGGGATGAGAGTACCATTTCCAGTTCCCGAAACAAGTCCCGAAGCTATCGCCCAGCTGAACGCATTTTTCGCCCATTCAGCCACTTTTTGAGCATCATTGTATGACTCTATGTCGGCCCTTATGGAAACGTCCCAATGGTCAACTTTTTCTGCATATTTCATTATCATAAGGACCAACTGTTCGCGCGTTACAGGTTCATCAGGAGAAAAAGCCTTCTCACCTGTGCCGGAAGTTAGTCCCGTTTCCTTAGCCCATACAACGGCTTTGTAATACCACGCGCCCGCGAACACATCTTCAAAGACGCATTCCGAGTCTATCGTTCTCGCTCCAGCGAGCCGCCAAAGCACAGTAACCGCCATTGCGCGGGTTACAGTAACATTTGGCGAAAAAGTGTTTTCAGAGGTACCTGCCAAATATCCGTTTTCCTTACAGAATAGAATCGCTTTAGTGTACCATTTTCCTTGCGGAACGTCATTAAACGGATTGTGCATTGTTTGCTCGTTAATTGCAGAATTCGCAAATGCTCCGAGAGAAGGAAGCATTGCGTTCAGCAAAATGCATATACATACGAAAAACAAGCCTATAATCTTTTTTCCTATTCTCTTTTTCATTTCTCTTTTCTCCTTGTAATAATACTTGAATAGATTGGTTTTGGTATTGGGAAGTTCCGGTTTAATGATAGTCATTTCATTTATTTCACCCCTTTTTCTATTGTAATAATCTATACAGAATACTTTTCTATCACATGAGGCCAAATGTCGTCAGTTATTTGTCCTTCAAATAAATATAGGGCCCCATTGCGTACGCGAATAGTAAACCGCGCTTTTTGTTTGATATCATTTATGCGTATCATCGGACCATTAAGAATCAATTCGCTTTTTTCATTCAGTCTCATTGCAGATACTGGTACTATGAACTCCGTAAAAAAACCGTGCTCAGAAAAGACCCTTTTGTTAATTGAAGATATATTATACTGCCATGATAGTATCTCGCCGATCCTCGGGTAGTTTTTAAGCGTCAAAAAAACTATTTCTCTCTCAAATACGGTAAAAGGAATGCCACGCATTTTTTCTCCTATAATAAGTCTTATATTGATTAATAAAGATCATAGCCTTTTTATCCATTTATAAAAACAACAATTCTGTTTCGAATCATTTTTATTTTCAAACGCTTATTCAGGTCTATGATATGTCTTTTTTATGTTTTCTTTGCTAATCGTTCTATTTGATGAATACGGCGGCGGTGTTCAGTTTGGTGCGACGTATTCAATTTGACGATAATTCACGCCTCCATATATGTAATCATCATTTTTTTTAATAATTAGCATGTTTTTTGAAAAATTCTTGACGGGATTTTTAATTTTGTAACGTATTATATTATGAAAGCTAAAAGCTTTATGTGGTATCTGTTACCATTTATTAGTCGAAGATGGAAAGAAAAAGCTGAAAGAAGTCAAACTCTGAAATAGAAGCCAGCATTTCCGCAAATCTTCCCGGCAGATTAGCGCAAATGTCTTTGATTATATGCCTCAAAATGCCACAGATACCTTTACAAACGAATAATTGAGTGATATAATTATTGTATAAAGAGGAAGAGCGATAAGATATTGACATAAAACATTGGCGAGGAGAAATGAGTATCTCACAAAAAGCCGCTTTACCGTTGATCGACAAAGCAAAGAAAGAAACAATAGCGGTCTTTCCGGGGTATCGGGAAATGATAAACAGCGTCGACGTTCATCTCGTTTCCAATACAAACTCGCTGAAAAGGAGAAATGAGATAGCCGGGATGATTGGCGCCGCGGAATTAAACGAGCCGCCATGCGCTCACGCCGAAACGTTGATAGGCAAAAAGAAAAACGCAGTTGTTGTGTATTATCAGACAATAGCAAACGAGACGGATTTTTATCATTTCTTGGTCCATGAGTTCGGACACGTTATCTCCATCTGCGCAAACAAAGCAATTTATGAAAGCGTTCAAAATGATATAAGGAATAACGTTGAAACGGAGCGGAGAGCCGGGTCATCTATATGGAGCGAGTGCGTCGCGGAATATATCGCACTTGATATCAATAGGCAAGAACCCGCGCAGATCACCTGGGCGGCAACGGATGAGATGCAGCACTATTTAGATCTTTCCGTTGGAAACGATCACTTTGATCCGTATTCTCTCGCTTTTTTTCTTGCGATGTATTATAACGACCCGACAATAGAATCATATTTGTCGAGATATCCCGGAGCCGCTATCGGACTTGACAAATACGATGACGATCTGTTGGAGTTGATGAAAGACGTAATCAACGTTATCGGAGAACAATTCTGTAAAGAAAAGTATTGGATCATAGATGAAGAAACTCTTAATAAACTCGGGGTATGCTGTGAAAACTTTTGGAACTATTGCGAATTACATTCGTTTTCAAGGAAGCTGAGCGAATTGGTCAACTATAACGACATGTAAGCAGAATGAAAAACATTTGAACTGTCTACGTCAGGCGAGGTAAATAATATGGAATATAAGAAAAGAATAATCGATAAGATACTTGATCTTAAGCTCGATTCGTTTGGAGCCGCTTTGATCAAAGGCCCGAAGGGCTGCGGAAAAACTACGTCGGCAAAACAAAAAGCGAAGAGTTTTCTTGAATTTCAGGATGAAGACGTAAGAGAAAACTTGCTTGCGGTTGCGGAGACCGCTCCGAAAAAACTATTGATCGGAGAAAAGCCTCGTCTGTTTGACGAGTGGCAGGATGCGCCAAAACTGTGGGGAGCGATTAGAAAAGACGTCGACGATTCGGGAAAAAACGGGCAGTATATCTTGACCGGTTCGTCCTCAAAAGAAGTTGAGACCCCCCATACCGGAACCCTGCGTATCAGCCAGCTTCAGATGTATCCTATGAGCTTATTCGAAAGTGAGGAATCAAACGGAACCGTTTCTCTGTCCGAACTGTTTGAATCTCCGGACAGCTTTGACGGATGCCAGTCCGATCTTACAGTCGACGATATTATATTTGCCATATGCAGAGGCGGATGGCCAAGAGCATTGTTCAACAAGACGCCGGAATCCAAGCTCGAGATCGCAAAGGATCTTTATCGTCAGACCTATTCCGTCGATATTACAAGTATTGACAAAGTAAAAAGAAACCCTCGGTGGGCGCAGGCGATATTACAGTCATATAGCAGAAACATATGTACTCTTGCGGAAACAAAAACGATAATCGGCGACGTCAGGGCAAACTATGATATAAGCGAATCGGCGTTTTACGAATACCTGCACGCTCTCGAAAAACTGTATATCATAGACGACGTAGACGCATGGTGTCCTGCGATCAGATCTAAGTCTTCTATACGCGCGTCCATAAAGAGAAATTTTATAGATCCTTCCGTCGCAGTCGCCGCGCTCGGCTTGTCTCCCGATTATTTCAACACGGATTTCAAAACGCTCGGATTCCTCTTCGAGTCACTTTGCATTCGCGATCTTAAGATCTATTCTTCCGCCTTCAACGGTCATATGTCATATTACCGTGACAGATACGGGCTTGAAGCGGATGGTGTCCTTCATCTTGAAAACGGGAAATACGCTCTGTTTGAATTCAAATTCGGGACAAATAAGATCGACGAGGGCGCAAAACACTTACTTGAGATAGAAAGATTGATCGTTGAGTATAACGAAAAAGAAAAACAGTGTCCTTTGACCTTGCCCGATCTGAAGATAGTCGTTACAGCCGGGCAGTACGGATACAGACGTTCCGACGGAGTGTTTGTTATCCCCATAGGATGCTTGAAGGATTAACAATTGCAGATAATATTACAGGAGGCAAACCAATTACGGTTAGCCTCCTGTTTTATATAGTTCTTTAGATTTTGGAAGACTATCTCTTTATGAAAAGAGATTGATTCTAATAAACAATATGTTTTATCAATTCGCCCAGATGCCGGGATTTTGAACTTTTACTGTAACGCTTTCAGATTCGCCGTTAATAGTTAAAGTGATAATCATTTGATATGTCGAGCGCTTAGGGATGTTAACCTCATTTGCAAACAACTCGGAATCCAAATAGCACACAACTTTGCCGTCGTAATAGTCTTCCCAGTTCCAGTCTTTGATCTGATAGCTCAGATGATCGGTGTAAACCCTGTTGACGGAATCATATATATCAATATTGATCGAGGCGTTTTTATCAACTATGCTGCTGTCCGTGCTGAACATCTGCATACTAAAACGACCATTTGTTGCATCTGAGATGATGTCAAACGTTATCCCATAATCTTCGATGATATGCGCAGGCTCGGGAATTGCTTCGTTCTCGACAACAACTGTCTTTACATTCCCATCTTCATACTGCACCGCGAAAGTCCAAGTGCCGACACACTGCTTTTTGAAGTTGTAATACTTCTCTCCGTTGCTCTCCGAGGTGAAGTATGAGTAACAAATGACGTTTGCGCCCGCCGCCTTGAGTTCCTTCATAGTCATATCGGAATGATCGCCTTCAATATATCTTATTAGACGAACGTCCGCGGGGATGTGGGTGACGGCGTCAGCGGCAAATGTCGGAAGCAGATGCTCAAAGCCAAGTTCAAACGAATGCGAATGAACCACCCCATCCTTCTGCCTTACAACCACAGTGTAGGTTCCCGATCCGTCCACTCTGACTGGAACGTCGCGGGTTTCCAACTTTGTCAACGACGCAGCATAAATAAAGTCCTTGCCGGTTTTTATCGCCTTGAGTCCTTTGTAGTCCTTAACGTCGCTGTGATCTCCTTTGAACAGCCACATATCAAGAACAATCTTATCATTGTCCTTCAAAAACGTAACGGTGTTTTTTTCTGCAGAGAAGAACTTGGCAGGATCGACTTCATCGGCAAAAACCGCAATCGGAATGATTGATGCGATCATTATTATAGCAAATATAATTGCCGTAATCTTTGTTATGCTTTTCATGATACTCTCCTTCATAAATATTGTTTATATTTTAATAACTTTTTCAATTAGAACAATAGTATAAAAGCGTATGTATTTAAAGTCCGCGTCAAGCTCGCCTAAGGCGGCACAATTAATTGAGGTAAAAACATTGATTTATTAAGTTTAATGATGTGGATCTATTTATCTGCAATTAAATTACAGATAAAGAGCAATTGTTTCAAATCTTCTGATCAAAACCGCAAGGTCTTTTCTGGTCAGAATAGCGCTGGGAACGAACTGATAATCCCCGTTCACCTTATTAAAGTAATCAAATATACCGTATCTGTACATTTTATCTACAGACGAACTTGCCCAAGATGAAATATCCGCATTGTCTTCAAAAGCATACGAAGGTCTTACGTAACTAAACGAATAGGGCATAACCTGCGCATAATTGTCAAATATTACCGCGGCTGTTTCATGGTCGACTGTTCCGGTTGGGTCGAACAATGTACTTGTTGTACCGGCCATCACGCCGTTGTTATATACCCATTTTACTGCATCATAGTATTCGGAAGTCGACAAAACGTCGGTAAACGGAATCGTAAGCAAGGAAACGTCTGGAGCTCCCGCAACTGTATACAAAACCGTTGCAAGCAATGCTCTGTCTATGTTTACGTTCGGAGAAAAAGTCGTAGGAGTAGTGCCTTCCATATATCCTTGTGTATAAACATACTCTACGGCTTTTTTATAACCAACTCCAGGCATATCTGTAAAGGGGCAGTCATCCCAAGCGGTTTGGTAATAAGCAGAACCTGTATACGGGGTTTGGTTATTATAATTAACTACCAAATCCGTCCCATCATTGATCTCATTATTTGAAGCATACAGATTTGACAATACTGTATTATTGCATACGTTTATTACAGTTAATTGATTTTGATAACAATGAATGGTCTTAAGACGCGTTGCTCGACTAATATCAAGTTTTGTAAGATGGTTTGCTCCACAATGTAAATAGGAAACATTACTCCCAACTATCAAAGTAGTCAAATCGTTGAAGCAACAGTCAATTTGTGACAATCGATTTAATGAAACCACATTCAGAGATGCTATATGATTATCTTTACAATCTAAATGCTGTAGATTTGTGCAAGAACTAACATCAAGAGATGTTAAATTATTCATAAAGCAGTATAAATACTTTAAGGATGTCATATTTGACACATCTATGGATGAGATCTCAGTTAATGCACAGTATAAATTCTCTATAATACATGTGGTTGGGAAAACAATTGTTGATAAGGTGTTGAAACCGCAACTAAACTTTTTCAGATTACTAAGTGAAGAAATATCGAGCTGGGTAAAACGGTTATATGAACATGATAAATCTTTCAATCCTGTAAAAAAGTTTATTCCCGTCATATCGAGAATGTTTTTATAATTTAGATTTAATTCTGTAATAGAAGCCATCGTAGCGTAATCCGATGAAGAAATAATGGTATTTCCATACCGGTTTCCGTTATCCATACTGTTCAGCAAATCCAATATTACCTGCCTGAAATCGGGATCGGGTATCTTGTCTGCAAAAGAGTTTGGCAAAACAGTCTCCCAATGAGCATATATCGTTCTTGCTTCAGTAATAGGAGTATTGAAGTTAAAAAGTGAACCTCCTGTGGATGAGGTATACCAACCCTTAAATACATACCCACTGCGGCGGGGATTGATCTTCGGATCTTTTACACAGGTCCCATTCAAAACGTATTCTTTTATATTGTTAATACCCGAATACTTAAAATCGAACAGTACCCTCTTCATGTCAGGCGCCGTTATTGCGAGTGCGGCTGAGGCATCTATTATACCGCCGTCGTATTTAATGCCGTAGTTTTTTCCTTCCTGCTGTACAGTCCCGCAAATCGCGCCTTTGATCTGCCAAATATTAAAGTTAGAACGAACGTGACGAATCAAAGCCGCCAAACCTACGACTTGAGGAGTAGCCATTGATGTTCCGCTTAAATATCCATAAGTATTACCGGGCAGGGTACTATATATTTCCACACCAGGCGCGGCAACATCAACGTTTTTAGTGCCATAGTTTGAAAAATCGGCTTTATCATCATATGTATCTGTAGCAGCAACAGATATTATATTTGGACAATCATAATTTGATGGATAATGGGGATACTCATCGCTGTTATCATAATCATTTCCTGCTGCAGCTATGAATAATCCATTATAGTTCTCTATCGCCATCCTTTCAGCTTCAGAATAAAAGTATCCGCCATAACTGTTATTAGTTATAGGTATATTGTGGGCGTTAGCATAAGCCAATGCCTGTATTATCGCAGAACTTGGGATGCTTTCTTCATCGTCCGCCACACATAGCCAAGCAAGACTGACTTTCCAGTTGACTCCGCAAATTCCTTTGTTGTTATCCCCTTTAGCTCCGATTATTCCCGCGACATGCGTTCCGTGATAACCTACGTCGAAAGGCGTTCCTCCACAAGGCTGTCCGTTAGCCGTTCCGCCTCCGGTAAAATTGTATCCGTGAGTATCATCGCTTCTTCCGCAAATAGAACATATTCCTTCAGACACGATATAGTTTGGATTATTCCAGACATCAACAGAAAGATCTTCGTGTGTCCCGTCAAATCCACTATCAATGATACCTACAACTACATTTCTGTTTCCGATTGAATAGTCCCAGGCGTCCTCCATGTTCATATTATTAAGGGCGTATTGCATGGAATAATAGGGGTCGTTAGGGGTGGAATCAACTCTACGATAGTAATCAGGTTCGGCAATCTTGATTTTAGGATTACTTCTCAACGATTCCAGCACCTCGGGTAAAGTGTTATCTCTAAACTTTACCGAAAAAGTATTGTTATATTTGTTTCCAATGCTGAACGATTGTCTCCCGGTATTATTCTTAGCGGGATTCAACAGTTTTACTTCTGAAACATCAAACTCGATGTTCAAATCGGATTTGATGCTTTCAACAGGAGCTATTATTTCTCCGTTTGTTCTTGTTTCTATTGAAGACACGTCGGCAGAGTATTTAGAATAGAATTGAGTATCCCTTGAATCATCAGAACTATCGAGAACGATTATTACTTCATCTTTCACATATAGTTTTACATTTGCTTCATCGTGTAATTCTTTGAAGAAATCCATTTCATCTTCATCTTCAAGGGTAATACTTGGTCCGTTTTCAAAATCACCGCTTAATTCGTTTTCGTTGTTTCCATTCACTATTATTTCTGTACTTGTGAATAGCATAATAGTAACGATTAAAAAAGCTATTATTCGGTGGTAGAGGCTTCTAAAAGAAATGTTTCTCATTTTGATTTCCTTTCAATATTTTTTGAGTATACTGTTTCTTACTTAAAGCGTTATTGTTTTTAACAATTATTCAAAGAGGTAAAAAAGGAGTTTTGCTGTTTTATAACTGGATTAATAAAATGCAAATCCAATTATTTATTATTCTTAGATATTCACCTCCCTTGAAGACTTAATTGCTTTTAACCCTACAAACGACTTTTCACCTCTATATATGTAATCGTCATTTTTAGTGCAAAATAGCAGGTTTTTAAAAAAATAATCAAAAACATAAAACGCAAAATACTGTCGGAATTTGAAGAATAAATCGTATTATATAATGAAGAATAGATTATTATGAAAAAAAAGGGTTTATTATTCTAAAATAATATGATATAATCTTTGTTGTAAGGAGAAGAAAAATAATGAATATAGAAAAGTATAATCAAATAGTTGAAAGCAACTATTCGAAACTTCTCAAGTATTGTTTGCTGCGCCTGTCATTTGTCAAGCCGGACGCAGAAGAAGTAACAGACGACGTTTTTGTTACTCTCTTTTTGAAGTGGGATGACCTTGACTTGTCCGACAATATTACCGCGTGGCTTTACAGAGTGGCGGATAATTGCATTAAGCGGTTTGCTGCAAAGAAGCAGAGAGATGAGTCGCTTGACGATCATATGGAAACGATCGAGCGTTTCAATAATTCCGAGGATGAAATAGCGGCACTGATAGAGCAAATATCATATAAACAAAAGCTTGATGAAATAATCGGAATGCTTCCGGAGAATCTGAAAGACGTATTTGTTTACCGGTTTATTGAAGAAAAAACGATCCAAGAAATCGAAAAGCTTACCGGGATTCCATACTCAACAGTCCGTTTGCGAATAAAAAAAGCAAAAAGCATGGTGGACAATTATTTTAAACATGCTAATTTCGAAGAAAAAAAGAGATTACCATATAGAAAAAAAGACGATCACGGTACGAAAGGAGGATCGAAAAATGACTAAAGAGTTTTCCAAGCTTGAAAAAGCTATGATGAATATCGATCCCGACCTTATCCGTACCGACGACGGTTTGGTCGAACAAATCGAAAAGATCATTTCCGACGAGCAGTCAAGGCCTTTAGAGGAGCAGGATACCGAACTGATCGAAGAAGCCGTAGATATGATCTTAAGCGTTCGTGACGTGGATACAAACGCAATAGACACAGCCGCAAAAGAGGGAGCGGAAAGGGTCAAAAACAAGGTGAAACTCTTTGTTTCGGAACAAGCGGACTCAACGCCTGCGAGGAAAAACAAGGTTCGCCCCAGGTATACGGTTTATCTTAAGCGCATCGCAATAATCTTCTTGTCGATAGTTACGGTTACCTCCGGTCTGCTTTTGACTAATACAAAGGTACGCGCCGCAGTCAAACAAGCGGTGGTAGAGTTTTTCGGACAGTTTGTCAAAATCAATCTCTCTAATTCAGATTTAGACAATAACAGAATAATCGATATAGAAAAAGTCGGAGTTAATTATATCCCCGACGGATTCTCGTTAGAGAACTATGATATATCGCCCGAAATGAAATGGCTCTTCTATTCCGACGGCGGCGAAGGAAACATAAATATAACGATTAACAAGTCTTCTGATACTGAGATTAACGTTGACAATGAGCTCACCGGTTACGAAAGGTTTGAAGTCAACGGATACGAAGCGTATATCCTATATGACGAGGCCGATCAAACAGGCACTGTTGTGTTTGGTGACAAAAACATTACTATAACGGTTTCCGCAGTCCATATAGAAAAAGAAGATCTGTTAAAGATCGCAGAGAATATACAACAAGAATGATTTAGAGACCGATCCCTATAATCTTTTTAATATGTAGTTATTTTAAACAATAAAATGCAGCGGCATCACGCCTATCAACGTGATGCCATCTTTTTTATGTTTTTTTGAAAAAACTGCAGGAATTTATAGAGATTTTACGTATATATAGTAGTTGATCAAGGAGGTATTAAAAATGTTCAACAAAAAAACAACAAAAATCTTAGCAGTTCTTCTCTCCTTCATTATGCTTGGCGCCATGGCAACATTTACTTACGCAGATGGTTACGACACTCCTGCTGACGATCCTGTAATAAGCGAATGGGTAAATGTCCAAAGCGTCCAGTTCTCAAAGTCTGTAATCGGTAATACTCTTAAAATCATTGTTACTATTACCGGCAGACCCGGGACAACGTATAGCAACGGAACTCTTACAATTAAAACTTCTTCGGGCACTCAGATTGCCAAATGGACCGGTATCTCAAGCACATCCAATAGTTTTACGATCAACAAATCAATTACCAAACCGTCAGCCGGGAACTATGTGGCAAGTCTCAGTATCACAGCCACAAGAAACGGCACTTCAGAGTTGGTTGAAGCAAGTTATTCTTTCTCCATCTCTTGAAATAATCATTTGAAGCGACGTATGTTCATTATCTGACTGAGCTTCGAAAAAAGGTATTTACTAATAAATAATTGATCAACACACAAATAATAATTAAGCACCTGAAACAACCGATATTTCACAAACAACGTGATTTATCGGTTGTTTTCCTACTGAAGATTATAAAATAATAACTACAAAACTATTATTCTCGCCGGTTCGGGGAGCTTAAGAAGGGTGGATTAATTGAATTTTTTTATTTATTTCGGTAAAACCTGCTATTTTTATTCAGAAAACGCGATAACCATATGGGGCGAGGTAAATACTATATTCGGAGTTTCTTAAATAGACACTCCAACCAACCTATAACTAACTTTGGTGTTTATCCCGCCCTTTTGACGTTTTTTTGGAAAACGATTTATCTAACCAATTCTATATCTTTAGTTCCACCCGACGTATCACAAATATTATGTGGTATGTCGGGTTTTGTTTTGATCGGGATATCTCATGCTCGCTCATAATTATGAACAAATTGTAAAATCAGCAAAATGAATAAACCATATAGGATATGTATACTATACAGTATAACGGCAATTCACAACATTATCTATACAATAATAATCAGTTATAGGAAGGTTGGAATTGAACATGAAATCCGAATTAAATTATGAGGTCATTGGGCAACAAATAGCTAAAGCAAGAAAAGAAAAGCATTATACACAGGACGATCTATCCTACGAATGCGAGTGTTCAAAAGTTCATCTCAGTCATATAGAACGCGGAACTACGAAGTTAAGTTTGCAGGCGCTTGTTACTATTGCTAATAATCTTAACGTAGGTACAGATTTTCTTTTGTATAGTAATTTGAACACATCAACACAACTCATTTATGCAGATATACTTGATGAGTTCAAAGACTGTACTCCGTATGAAATGGCTGCGATGTTGGAGCAAGCCCGACTTACCAAAAAATCATTAAGAAATGCTCCGAAAACAAGCAGGGGGGATGATGATCTCTAATGCTTGCTTTTTATCTCTCTTTGGTTAACGATGACGAAAGTCAGAATAAAATAGAGCTAATTTATACAAAATACAGACCATACATGACCTATTGCGCATTTAGAGTTCTCCGCAACAAAAGCGACGCGGAAGATGCCACTCATGAAGCAATGCTGAGAATCATTAAGCATATAGAAAAAATAGATACTACTGATTTGGATATATTAAAGCATTTTTGCGGGAGAGTGGCGGAAAACGTCGCAAAAGATCTGAATAGACTCCAAAAAAACGAAGCTGAAAACATATCATATTCGGATCTTGTTGTCGAACCATACTCAGACACTGATACTACGGAAGAATACTATTTCAGCCATAATGCCGCCGAGGTGGTTTATCAGAATATCAAGCTGATGAGCCCGACATATAAAGATATCTGTATGATGAAGTTTATTTACGGGCTTAACGATATGGAAATCTCTGATTTATTGAGTATTAACTACAAAACGGTTAGTTCATATATCTCCAGAGGGCGATTAGTATTAAAGAAAGCGTTAAAAGAGGCTGGTTATCATGAATGATGAATACAAAGATACAATATTAGACGCATTGATTGCCTCATCGATTCGTCAGCAAGCAAAGGAAGAGATTGAAAAAGCGCCCTCTGATGATGAATTGGTAAAAATGTTTCCTTTAGAAAAGAAACACAAAAAACATCTTCGTTATTATTCTAAAGTTAAAAAGAGCTCATCATCTGTTCGGCGACCCGTTGTATATTTAAAGCGTGTTGCGGTTATCTTTCTATCCATAATCACAGTTTCATTTGCTTTATTGATGACAAACACGGAAGTTAGGGCGGCAGTCAAACGTGCTGTCGTAGAATTTTTTGAACAGTATATAAAGATTAATCTTTCCAATTCGGATTCAGACAATAAAGAAATAATTGATATAGAAAAAGTAGGAGTAAATTATATCCCCAAGGGATTTTTACTGGAGAACTATGATATTACGCCCGACCTGAAGTGGTTTTTCTATACTGACGGTGGTGAGGGCAGCATAAATATTACGATCAACAAATCTTCTGATACAGAAATTAACGTAGATAACGAACTGACCGATTATGAAAAAGCTGAAATAAATGGATATGAAGCGTATATTCTCTACGATGAATCAGATCAAACTGGTACTGTTGTGTTCGGCGACAAAAACGTCACCATAACAGTATCGGCAATTTTGGAAAAATCAGAATTGCTAAAAATAGCCGAAAATATAAAATAATCATTAACCACAAAAAAGCAGTACGGTGTCTTTCTTGACATAAAAACGGTATAAGTGTATAATAATGTGGGGCGGTAACGCTCCCAAAAGCGGTGAACCCTACCATAAGTGGGAACAGAAAAAGCGGTGTACTCTACCGATAAGTGAGAGCCGAAAAAGCGGTGTACCCTACCACGAGTGGGAGCTGAAAATGTAAGAGGGACAGGTTCGATAAAAACTTGTCCCTTTTGATTCGGCTGAATCTCCGAGTATTGATAAATGTAAGGGCGGTGAATTGCGTAACGTTCCACCGTCTCTTTTATTTATTTATGCAGTTAATTATAAACAAGTTCATGAAGAACGATCTCTTCCGCACGGTTGCGGATTGAATTCATCGCGCCAACCCAAGCCATCTGATCGCGCGCTTTGAGTTGTTCGGTAACGCCTTCGCGTTCCGCCATTTG
>JAEEGL016593515.1_pt1 | contig 48179 bp, 40 predicted proteins | sample 9134231 | NCBI WGS metagenome assembly JAEEGL01 (sample SAMN16246548, study PRJNA631951) | gut metagenome | biome: gut microbiome; feature: rumen; material: fiber-attached | host: Bos | place: Iran: Karaj | collected 2018-10 | reverse complement strand
GAAGTAAAATCACTGGAGGATTTCCTTGCCGGAGAAGTTTCAGCGGATTACGTGTTAAGATATTGGAAACCCTATGAATATGCCAGGGATCCATACTCGAAATGAATAGAGAGGCATCAGGGATCCGGATCGGAGACCTGATGCCTTTTTGATGGAAAAAGTTTGGTTTTCTGTGGTGAGTGGGAGAGAAGCTTCGGGGCCGACGGATAATAGCATCCCTGCGCAAGCATCCTATCCGCAGAAATCCGGCTGGCCAACTCGGGCGGAGAGGAAGAATGCGGATAGTAGCACCCCTGAGCAAGCTTTTTATCCGCAAAAATCCAGCTGGCCAACCGGAGCAAGGAGCAGGATTGTGGATAGTAGCGCCCCCACGCAAGAATCCTATCCGCAGAAATCCGGCTGGCTAACCAGAGCAAGGAGCAAGATTGCGGATAATAGCGCTCCCACGCAAACTTCTTATCCGCAATCCCGGTCCCGCAGGAGCGGGTGATGGGGTGAGGCGGAAATAGAAAAAGGTCCGGTGGACCTTTTTCCCGCCGAACCGACCGACGCAGGAGCTTCGCTCCGAGGAGACTCGAACCTTGGGTTCGAGTTCTCCTCCGCTTGAAAAAAGCCCCAGGACTCTCGTCCTGAGGCTTTTTCAAGCGGGTGATGGGAATCGAACCCACGTGTCCAGCTTGGAAGGCTGGTGTTCTACCATTGAACTACACCCGCAAAACAGATATTAAATTCGAACAAAGGCAATTCTACAATATCTGTTTTCTTTTGTCAAACACTACTTCTTTTCGTTTTTAATCTTCATAAATCCCGTCGAGAAACTCTTTGCAGGATCGTCGGGATAAACAAGCATCAAAGAAATATAGACCTCTTCGGCATCAGGGTCTCCCATGAATAAGTCTGTGTTGCCTGAAACAAAAGTATATCCCGCGGGAACTATGTCATTGTATATATATAGTGACTGAGTCGGCGTGCCTTCCTTGTATGTCAGCTGATCTTCTATCTTAAAGTATATGTCGATCTTGTTGACAACACAAAGCTCATATCTTTCGTATTTTTCTTTATAGCTGCAGTAAATATCCGCAAGATCGTTTGTAAAGATCGGCTCTTGGCCTTCAAATGACGGAGCCATGGAAAAATCGGCGTCAGTCTTTATGGTTATCGGTTTAGACGCGTTTCGGTTATAGGTATATTTGGAGTCATTTACCGATAAGTTTGTTATGACAAGTTCGGATATCGTCTGGGTAGGTATACCGTAAAACTGTTCGTAGAAGGTCGTGGTACTTTCTTTATCAAACCAGTCATACAGATAAAATCCCTGATAAGACCGGGTCACGCCGTTTAACGAATAGCAGGTCATGGTAACCTGTATCCGCTCTTTTCTGTTGTTTTCAACTTTGATCCCGACTTTAACTTCGCCCTCGTTACCGAATAATTCGTTTTTTCTTTGAAATCCGTCGACAAAAAAGCCGGTCACCGATATGGTCACATCACCATCATTATAGATGATGCCGTCTCCCACAATCTTATAATCCGCTTCGGTGAAGTGATCGTATGAATTAACGTTGAGTTCCTCGGTCCTTCTGGTGGTCTTCCGGTTTGCAATTATGAGAGAGATCGTTATAAAGAAAACGATAAGGACAAACGGGATAAAAGAAAGAAGCAGCTTAATGCGGGCACTTTTTAATGCAGGTGCTTTTCTTTCTTTGATCGTGCTGCCAAGATCGGCAAACGCGCTTTTAGTAGTCTTATCTATAGTCTTTTCGTCGAGATCGTGCCGCTTAAGCCACTCTTTGTCTTTATCGTAAGGGCCGCCGCAATTTGGACATACTTTGTCCTTGTGGGTATCGATCTTGCAGCCGCAATAATCGCAGGTAATGACGGGATCTTTTAATTTGATCTTTTCCGCCGCCCTTTTGGCGGCTCTTCTTACCTCGGCTTTACCGAACAGCTCATTTTTAACTTTGACCAGTTTAATGAAATTGACGATTATTAAGACGATCGAGCCTATAATAACGGCCATTAACAGTATTGTTATGAAAATACTCATTTAACCCCCCCATATGATCCTTTAGCTGCACCGGACTATCGCATTTCCGACAACCTCTTGTCTGCTTCGCTCCACTCTTCCATTGCTTCGAGTAACAGCGCTTCGTTTTCGTCGATCTCGGATTGTATCTTTGACAATTCTTCAAAATTGCTTGAAATCGCGGGATTTACCAGTTCATCCTTAAGATTTTGTATCTTTTCCTCAAGTTCCGATATCTTTTCCTCGGTCCTTTCAAGCTTTCTTTCGAGTTTTGAGATCTCCTTACCGGGATTATAATACGATCCTTTCGTATTTACATTCCCGACTTCTCCGGACGCTGTCGCACCGCCGGTCGCCGCTTCGCTGCCGCCCTTGACCGCACTGCCCGATGCGGACGTCGCGCCGCCGTTTGACGCAGTACCGGACCTGAACGATCCGCTGTATGCACCGCCCGCGGTTTTGCCGAGTTTCTTTTCCTCGTACTCATCGTATCCGAAGTTATAGAACACAACGCCGTCTTTGGTAAAATCAATGATCCTGTCGGCCACCTTTTTGACAAAATACCTGTCGTGCGACACGAATATAACGCTTCCCGGAAAATCCTTTAACATACTCTCGAGAGTTTCCTTGCCCACGATATCCATATGGTTTGTGGGCTCATCAAGTATCAGGAAATTCGGACCTTTTTTGAATATCTTGGAAAGCGCAAGCCTTACCTTTTCGCCTCCCGACAGCATATCTACGTTTTTAAATACATCATCACCCGAGAATAAAAACGCACCGAGATCGTTTCTTACCTCTGTCTCGGTAAGCCTCGGGAACATATCCCAGTAATCGTCGATAACTCGCTTTGATGATGAATACTGGGCCATCTGCTGATCGAAATAACCTATATCGACATTGACTCCGTACTTAAGGTATCCCGAGATCGGCTCGAGATTTCCCACAAGAGTCTTTAAAAATGTGGATTTCCCCACACCGTTTCCGCCTATGATACCGATCTTTTCGCCCCGTTTCATATCAAGCGATACGGTCTCAAGTACATCGGTATATCCGACAGCAAGTTTATCAAGAAACAATACGTCTCTTCCTGTCTCACGAAGCGGTTTAAAGGATGCCTTAAAACTCTTGGTATCAAACCTCTCGGGAGCTTCTATCTTGTCCATGTGCTCGATCGCCTTGAGCTTTGAACGGGTCATCGCTACCTTGGTAGGCGTGTTTTTGTATTTCTCGACTATCGTATTAAGCCGCTCGATCTCTTTTTGCTGGGCTTCGTAGTCCTTTTTCTGCTTTTCGTAATCGGCTTTTTTGGTTTCTATGAATTTGGTGTAGTTACCGGGATATCTCTTTATCTTTCCGCGCTCGATCTCGTAGACCGTCTCTACTATGTGGTCAAGAAACATTCGATCGTGCGATACTATCACGATGGCTCTCGGATAATCCTTTAAATAACCTTCAAGCCATTCCACGGTTTCCATATCGAGATGGTTGGTGGGCTCGTCAAGCAGGAGTATATCCGGTTTTTGCAAAAGAAGCTTCGCAAATGCGATCTTAGTGCGCTGACCTCCCGAAAATTCACTTAAAGGTTTCTTGCGCTCTTCCTCGTCGAATCCGAATTTTTTAAGTACCACATCGTATTCTTTTTCATAATAATAACCGCCGAGGTATTTAAATCTATCCTCTAAGGCGGTATATCTGTCTGCGAGAGCCGGATCGGCAGAGGTCTCAAGCTGTGCCACAAGATCGTCAAGCCGGGCTTTCATGGCTATCATGGGCGCAAAAACTTTCTTGACCTCCTCCTCAAGAGTAACGGAATCATCATCAAAAGCGATCTGTTTAAGATAACCGATCTCGGGATTTCCGGTCTTTGATACAAACATATCTTCGTCCGAATCCCGCTTGGTGATCTCAAGCTCTCCCGATATGAGTTTTAACAGGGTAGTTTTGCCGCAGCCGTTACGACCGACGATGGCTATCTTTTCCCTGTCGTTTTTTATTTCAAAATTAATTCCCGATATTATGGTATCGGCACCATACATAACGGTGCCGTTATGAATCTGATATAACATTGTCCTTTACCGTATTTATATCACGGACCGAACGAATGACCACCGCTGACATAGGTGCAAGCTTAAGAGTCACTTTTCCGTTATCAAGCGGTACCGGAAGTTTTCCGACATTGTATCCTTTTTCGGTTGACTCAACTATACGCTCATATTTCACGCCCTGCGGAGCGATCAGCTCAAGCATCGCAAGCGTAACGGTTCGTTCCGTGGTATCTCTGTTGATCACGACCGCAGTGGCCGTGGTTTTCGTGAATCTGCCGTATGCGATTATAAAATCCTCGGCTGACATCTTTTTAAGCGATCCCATAGTGAGTTCGCAGGTTTCATGGTGTATCCTGATCATTTCCCTGTGGAAATCGATAAGTTCAAAGTCTTCATGACCCCAGGGATATGTGCGTCTGTTATCGGGATCCGTAAATCCCGTAAGTCCGGCCTCGTCGCCGTAGTATATCGTAGGCGCTCCGGTCCATGTCATCTGAATGACGACCGCCTGACGCATAACGGCTTTATTGACGCCTTCATCGGCTTTGTATGCTCCGACACTTCCGCTCCGTCCCACGATCTGATTGGTACGTGTCAAAAATCTTGAATGATCGTGGTTTGAAAGCTGGTTCATGGCAACGGAAAGCGAGGGGTTGGTGAAACGATATCCGGCATAATCCATTGCATCCCAGAAAGCAGCGGTATTACCCACCATCTCGGGTCTGAAATCGTCGCTGTGCTTTTGCATACCGGTCAAAAACCATGTGACGGGCTCCATAAATCCGTCATAGTTCATTACGGAATCCCACTCCTTGCCGCTTAACCAGCTTCCGGGATCTCCGTAGTGTTCGGCCAATATCAGTGCCTCGGGGTTAACATCCTTAACCGTCCTTCGAAGACGCTTAAAGAACTCATGGTTAAAATCCTGTGAATGTCCTATATCCGCAGCAACGTCAAGTCTCCATCCGTCGGCGCAAAAAGGCTTTGAAACCCATTTTGCGGCAATATCCATTACTTTATCGTATAAAGCGGGTGATGCTTCGTAATTGAGTTTCGGAAGCGTATCAAATCCCCACCATCCGTCATAATCTCCGTTATAAGGCCAGTTATCGGTCTTAAAGTCAAAATAATTTCTGTAGGGGCTGTCGGCATCGACATATGCTCCCTTGGCAAAACCTTCGGATCCTTCATAAATACGTTCTCTGTCAAGCCACTTGTTAAAGGAACCGCAGTGATTGAACACTCCGTCCAGTATGACTCTTATACCGCGAGCATGCGCTTCACGGACAAGTTCGCAAAAGAGATTGTCGGATGCTTCAAGATTTTCATGTGAGCATACTCTCGTACGATACTTGGTAGCGTTTCTGTTATCCGAATCACCGTAATCAAGACACTCTCCGCCGTCTTTTACTATAACGCCGAAATGAGGATCTATATGCTCATAGTCCTGGCTGTCGTATTTGTGGTTGGAAGGCGATACGAAAAGAGGATTAAAATATATGCAGTCGATCCCGAGATCTTTGAGATAATCAAGTTTATCCATTACTCCCTTAAGATCGCCGCCGTAAAATTCCTTGGTGCCGTCTATATTGGGAATTTTGTTCCACTCCGTAACCTTCTGTACCTGACCGCCCACGTAATAATATTCACGGTCTTCGACATCATTGGTCTTGTCGCCGTTGTTGAAACGTTCAACAAAGATCTGGTACATAACGGCGCCCTTGGCCCACTTGGGAGTATGAAATCCCGGAATTATCCTGAAAGGTCTGCCGGGTACGCTTTCTTTTGACACACCCTGTGTATCGTAGGTACATACGATCTTTCCGGCGCGGATCTTAAAATAATAGCTTAATTCCGTGGCATCTAAGGTCACAGTACATTCGTAATAATCATATCCTCTGTCCGAATCGGCTTTGGACATGGGAACGATCTCATCCCTGCAGATGAGATACACTTCATCGACGTTATTTCGTGCGGTACGGAATCTTATGGAGACAGTTCCATAGGGATTGGGTTCTGCGGGAGAAATATAGTTTTCGGTAGTATCGGAAAATAAAGCCTTTTTGATAAAAACAGGCTTCATTTCGCTCAGATATTTACGATCTGTTTCAGCTTTATTGTTACCCTGAAGATTCATAGCATACCCATTAATTAGTTATTCACAGATATTCTACCACAAAATATAGGCAAGTCAAAGAATATGCTGTTTCAAGGCAAAAAGAAAAACGACATTCGCATGTCGTTTTCTTTTGAGAAGGTATTTCTTCTTATGGGGTATAGCAAAAAACTATATAATGTATTGGGGGGTTACGCCTATTATAATAGCATCAGCCTAATTTAGGGTAAATGCTCACGATTCACAAATTTCACAAAATTCCCCATTGGTTTTTGTGAAAAGTGCACAATAAATTATTCGAACAGCGCTTCGAACTCATCCCTTGAAATCTTTTCTTTTTCAAGCAGGAGTTTTGCGCAGGAATGCAGTACATCCATATGCTCTTTGATGATATTCTCGGCTTTTTGATAGCATTCTTCGACTATTGCCTTTACTTCCCTGTCGATCTCGCTCGCCACTTCTTCGGAATGATTCTTGGCATGAGCAAGGTCACGGCCGATAAATACTTCGTCGTCATCGTCTTCGTAACAGATCACGCCGATATTTTTGCTCATACCGTATTTGGTCACCATTCTGCGGGCAGTTTTGGTGGCACTCTTGATATCGCTTGATGCACCTGTCGTGATATCACCGAAAATGAGATCTTCGGCAATACGGCCGCCGAGAGAAACCATTATCTCTTCAAGCATATGCGATTTTGTGACAAACATCTCATCCTTTTCGGGAAGGGGCATTGTATAACCTGCGGCGCCGAGTCCCGTGGGAATTATCGAAACCGTATAAACGGGACCGACATTGGGAAGAACATGGAACAGTATCGCATGTCCCGCTTCATGATAAGCGGTTATTTTCTTTTCCTCATCGGAGATTATGCGGCTCTTTTTCTCTGTACCGATACCGACTTTGATAAATGATTTCTTGATATCATCCTGAACCAGATATTCCCTGTCGTTTTTGGCCGCCACTATAGCAGCTTCGTTTAACAGGTTTTCAAGATCCGCACCGGTAAAGCCCGCTGTTGTCTGTGCAATATCCTTTAAGTTTACATCCTCGGCAAGAGGTTTGTTTTTGGCATGAATGTTAAGTATCTCTTCTCTTCCGCCGATATCCGGAACTCCTATCGCGATCTTGCGGTCAAATCTGCCCGGTCTTAATATCGCGGGATCGAGTATGTCCACACGGTTTGTGGCTGCCAGCACGATAATGCCCGAATTCTCACCGAATCCGTCCATTTCAACAAGCATCTGGTTAAGCGTCTGCTCACGTTCGTCGTGTCCGCCGCCAAGACCGGTTCCTCTTCGTCTTGCAACGGCATCAATCTCATCTATGAAAACGATACAGGGAGCATTTTTCTTGGCTTCCTGGAAAAGGTCTCTTACACGCGATGCACCGACACCGACAAACATTTCCACAAAATCCGAACCCGAAATGGAAAAGAAAGGTACATCCGCTTCGCCGGCGATCGCCTTGGCAAGAAGCGTTTTACCCGTTCCGGGAGGTCCCACCAGAATAACACCCTTGGGGATCCTGGCACCGACTTTTATGAATTTTCCGGGATTTTTAAGGAACTGAACGATCTCATCGAGTTCATCCTTTTCTTCGGTAAGACCTGCAACATCTTTTAATGTGATCTTGCCCGTTCCGGCAGCATACATTTTGGCACGGGACTTGGTGAAATTCATCATCTTGGAGCTTTGTGAAGCGTTTGCTCCGGGTGATGTCAGCATTACAAAAAGAAAGACTCCGACGATCAGTATCACGAGTATCGGAAGCACATAACTCAAAAACCAGTTTTCACGCGGTATGTCTTCTATATAAACTACCGCATCGGTCTCATCGAGCTTACTCTCCATATCAATGACGTCGATCACGAAGAGTTCTATCTCAGATCCGTTATTAAAAGTGATCTCAAGAGCACCCGTCTTATTGTCGGCGTTGGGCTCTATTATGATCTTTTCGACAAGCCCGCTTTCGATGTCGGCAAAAAGCTGATCTTTGGTGTAGTAGGTTTTGTTCTTTTGCAGCAAAGAAAGCATAATGGCGATGGCCAAAAGCCCTATCATCAAAGCAAAATAAACCCTGTAACCATGGTTTTTCTTGTTCAAAACTGTCTCCTTCCTATTCGGGATCGAATACTACCTCTCCGATATACGGAAGGTTTCTGTATACTTGATCGTAATCCAGTCCGTATCCCACCACAAAAACATCGGGAATTTGGAATCCGGTATAATCAACATGCACATCGGTAACACGCCTGTCGGGCTTGTCAAGCAGTGTGCAGAGTTTAATGCTGTTGGGATGTCTGTCCTTTAAAAGTGCCAGAAGATATGAAAGCGTGCGTCCGGAATCCACGATATCCTCGACTACCAGTACATCTTTGCCGACAAGAGGCTCATCAAGGTCTTTGACGATTCGCACGATCCCGCTTGATTTGGTATCGGAACCGTAACTGGATACGGACATAAAGTCAAGTGAAACATTTAAGTCTATCCGCTTTGCAAGCTCGCACATAAAGAAACTTCCGCCCTTTAACACACATACGAGATGAACGGTCTTTCCGGCATAATCCCTGGTGATCTCTGCTCCGATCTCCTTTATCCTGTTGTTTACTTCTTCTTCGGATAAAAGAACTTCAACATGATGTTTGTCCATTTTTGATCCTTTCATTTACTTCTATATATAATAAAGTTTTTGTTTCGTCGCTTACCTTGGGGTATTCACTGATCCTGTGCCCGATCACCCAGTAAATATGGCTTCCGTCCGCAATGAGGGGTATTTCGGATCTTAAGGAATATGGTATCTTGATATCTATGAAGTAATCCGAAAGTTTACGGGTATCAAGTGCCGAATTGATGGTGAGATAATCTCCCGGTCTGGCAGTCCTTACCATCAAACGATTATGTATTTTATCATAATCGAAGCATTTCGTATACTCATTTTTGACCGGTACAAAGTCGGAGGGCCTGGGTTTGGTATACCATCTGATCGTAAACCCGTTATTAATATCAATCGTTCCGGACTCTCCGGCGATCTCATATTCACACACGGTATCCGATCCGGAGTCGTTTTCGTTAAGAGTCTTGCCTAAGCCCGCTTTTTTAGCATCTGTGGCTTTAAATATAAGCATTCCGGCTTCCGTTTCCGCCTTCAGTGAATAGGGAAGATCGAGACTTTTGTGTTCGGTCACATCAAGCAGTCTTTCTATCGCATCAAAATGCCGGGCCGTAATATCTCTGTTATGCGGGACCAGAAGGTCCATGCAGTTTTTGTATAAGGTTTTACGGATATACGGGTCGGCTCCTGCCAGCACATCCCGCTTAAGCGTTATGGCATTATCCCCGACCACACTGGCTTTGCCGCCGTTAAGCAATGCCGAATCCAACAGTTTCCCGGCTTCCCTGTCCGCATACATCATCAGTTCCCTTAACATCTCAGCGGTCTTGGCCATATGATCGACGGCATTGTCATTTATATTTTTAACCGCATAATCTATTATGTTGTGGCGGATCATATTGCGGGAATAATCATCCGTTAGATTTGTGGCATCCGTATAATAGGAATAACCGTTTTCATCAAGATACTGTTCTATCGCTTCCCTGTCTACGCACAAAAGCGGCCGTATGATGTTATCCCTTTTGGGCAGAATGGAGCAAAGTCCCTTCGGACCGGTCCCTCTGAAAAGGTGAAAGAGCATGGTTTCCGCAAGATCGTTTTTGTTGTGCGCAACCGCGATCCTGGCACCTTCGCCAAGTGATGCCGCCACCTCATTAAATGCCTCATATCTGACTTTACGGCCCATCTCTTCGCTGCCGAGTCCGCTTTCACGGGAAAGTCTGTTTACGTCAAAAGAACGCGTTACGCAGGGAATATCCAAAGATTCGCAGAGTTCACTCACATGTCTGCATTCATCTTTGGCTACAGCTCTGAGTCCGTGATCGACGGTAACTACCTTGAGTGTTAACTCAAACTCTGATGAAAGTTCATGCATCACATAAAGAAGCGCCGTGGAATCAGCCCCGCCGGATACTCCCAGCACAACTTTGTCACGAGGCTTTAATAACGCTTCTTTGATGATATATTCTCTTATGGTTTTTATAAAATCCTGTGAATACATATCATTAGAATATCACATCGGTTACAAATAAAAAAACACTTTTCAGCACGTCGTGTGAAAAGTGTCTGTTATCACATATCATCCGGATCTTATCCCGGCTTTCGGCCTTAAAAGCGAGCTCAGTTCTCAGCCTCAAAAATGATCTCGTCTTTATAAACAAGTCCGAGCCTTTCCTTGGCAAGATCTTCAATATACTGCTTGGTGCGTGTATATTTACGATATTCCTCGATCTCGTCCGCACGTTTGTGTTCTTTTTCGATCTGCTCTATAAGATAAGCTTCTTTCTTATCATAAGCGGCTTTCTTGTCGCTTAATCTGTCGGAACCTACGCGCAGCACAATAACAAGCATTACGACTATCACCGAAACAATCGCAATGCTAAGAAGATTTCTGGGCTTATTGGTTCTCATAGCCGGTCTTCTGCGCATGGTCTCCTTCTTTCAATAAACTGCCGATCATCCGATCGTTGCTGCAGCATATCATTATGTTAACATGTTTACATAATTTATATCACACTAATATTATACCTGAATTAACATTACGTCAACCACTTTTTATAAATTATGTAACCCGTCAGATATCTTCGTACATACTCTCGGCTTCGTCCTTTTTAACGGTTTCTTTGATCTCAAGGACTCTTACCTTACGTTCCTTATTACCGAATGCGATTGTGATTATGTCACCCGGTTTGACATTTACGGACGGCTTGGCAGGCTTATCGTTTACATATACACGTTCGTTGTCACAGGCCTCGTTGGCCACGGTGCGTCTTTTGATAAGACGCGATACTTTTAAAAATTTATCAAGTCTCATATTATTCTCCGCTAAATATTTGGAATGATCGTCTATCTATGATTCAATAGGGGAAGAAAAAGCCGGATTGCTACCGCAATCCGGCTTTTGATATTCTGTGTTGTTAAGTCAAATTACTTGTTAACAGCATCCTTTAAAGCCTTACCGGGAGTGAACTTAGGAGCCTTAGAAGCTTTAATCTTCATAGGAGCGCCTGTCTGAGGGTTTCTGCCTTCTCTAGCTGCTCTCTTGGTAACTGAGAATGTACCAAAACCAACTAACTGAACCTTTCCGTCTTTCTTCTTTAATTCAGCGGTAACAACCTCTGTGAAAGCCTTAACGGTCTTCTCAACTTCTGCCTTGGATAACTTTGTTGACTTAGCAATTGCTTCAACTAATTCTGCTTTGTTCATTTAAATTTCCTCCTCTATATGAGTCAAAATTATTTACGGATCCCCTGTCCGGGAAAACGTCTAAAATAGTTATATATGTTTTAAAGGGTATTGTCAAGGAAAAACAATCAAAAATGGCGAATTTTAGCCGTTTTTAATAATTCGTTTATTCTTCCGGAGCCAAAGAATCAAAGGTATAGCTCACATCTTCCCCGGCATCGTCCAAAATGACCGTAAACGACCGTGTTTTAAAGCCTTCCTTACGAAGAGTTATCACGTGTGTACCTGCTGTTTTCTTAATGGACAACGGGGCGAGTCCGATGTAACTTCCGTCCCAGTAAAGTTCGACACCGTCAGGCGCATTGAAGGTAACATAGAACGGACCGGCCGAGGTACTCGTTGAGGTCGAAGTGCTCGTTGACGTTGAAGTGCTCGTTGACGTTGAAGTACTTGTCGAGGTGCTTGTCGTATCGGACGCCGAGGTGCTCGTCGAGGTCGATTCGCTTGCGGAGGTCGAGGTACTCGTCGATGTCGAGGTGCTTGTTGAGGTTGAAGTTGAAGTCGATGTTGATGTCGAAGTCGATGTTGATGTCGAGGTCGAAGCCGACGTTCCGTTACCCGATACATCCGATGAAGATCCCGATGCATTATTACCCGAAACATCCTTATTTACGGTTTCGGTTTCCGAAACGTCTTCTTTTTCAATCTCTATAAGAGTTACCTTAAGTTCTTTGGTATTCTCATCGACATTGAAATATCTTGTAAGCTTTTTGTATCCCGAGGCGGTTGCTATGAGCTTATGCATTCCGTAAGTGCAATATACGGGATAAGCCGTATCGATAGCCTTGCCGTCAATTGTTATCTTGGCATCGGAGGGAGTCGGAGCGATAAGCAGGCTCTTGGTCTTTTCTTCGGCGATCTCCACATCTTTAAGATCTATGACAGTTTCGCCGTTCCTGGTTATCTTGACCTTCCTGTTGACTTCGGTGCCGCGATGCGTGATCCTGACCGCATATTCGCCTTCGGGTACCAGTATCATCATCTTTTCTTCTATCTGATAGATAAGTTTGCTGCCGATCTCTATAAAACCGCCCACGAAATAATCGTTTCCGGTCAGCCTTAAATAGCCGTGACCGGTCTCCACGGTGATCGACATTACGGTATTGTCGTTTCCGCGTATTGTAATGGTGTCCGAAGGATTAAGTTCCGAGAGACTTATCTGCTTTCCTTCGGAAGAAACAAAAGTCGCATTGGAAACACGATAAGTATCGTTCTTTACTTTAAGAGTCTTATCCCATGTATTGATCTTGTAATCAACTATTCCTGTCTCGATAAACGTTTCGGAAGCTTCACAGACTCCGGCTATTGTACGCTTTTCTTTTAAAAACCATACATCGACAAGATCTCCGATATTTAACTGATCGATGGAAACCGCGGTCTGAAATCTGTCCGCAAAATAGGTTGCTCCGTTATAATTCAGTGTATAGAACTTCTTAAGATCGTAATTATAGAAAGTTATCTCTTTGTAAGCGGTGTCGATCCTTGCAATAACCGCGGTATCGTACGAATCGAAACTTCCCGCTTCATATATCACAAATTCCTTACCCGAGGGATCCGATGAATGCGCAGACGCAAGCGGCAGGGTCGAATCCGTACACCCTGCCAATAAAAGAACCGATATGATCGTCATTATGAAATAATATCTTAAAGTTCTTTTGTTCATCCGTTCCCCGCAATAAATTGTTTGAGCTTTTCCTTTGTATTAAGAGAAGGATCGTCAAGAACCTTCTCAAGAAGGCCGTTTAATATCTTTCCGATTTCAGGCCCCGGCTCTACACCTGCTTTTATAAGATCATTTCCGGTAAGAGCAAGCGTTTTTAACGATACGCACTCTCCGTCCTTGATGATCCGATCGTATTCCCGCCTTAATGCGTCAATGGCGGCATATTTTTCTTCTCTTTTAAAATCACTCTGTCCCGCGATATCGGCACGATTGATCTCAAATATTGCGGGAAATGCCTGCTCACCGATCCTGTTTATCTCACGCCTTAAATTCTTGATCTTTTTCTCGATCATCCAGTCATGATGACCAATTAAAGTACAGACTCTGTATTTGGTATCATTGTCAAATTTGAATCTGTCAAAGAAAGCCTTACCTATCTCGACTCCCTTGGCGGGATGTCCGTAGAAATGATCGATACCTTTCGGATCCGTTGTGCGTGTAACAGGTTTTCCAACATCATGGAGAAGTGCCGCAAGCCGCAGTATCCGGTCTTTTTCGACATTTTCCATTACCTTTACGGAATGAAGACCTACATTATAACAGTGGTGTGGATTGTTTTGCGGAGTGGCCATCATGGCATCAAATTCGGGAAAAATGACTTTTGTGATCCCAAGCTCGTAAGCTTTCATGAGGTACCCCGGATTATCGCTTAAGATTATCTTTAAGAGCTCCTCACGTTTTCTTTCCGCACTAATATTTTCAAGCGTCGGAGCAAGCTTTTTTATGGCTTCTGCGGTTTCTTCATCTATATCATAAGAAAGCTGAGCGGCAAAACGAACCGCACGCATGATCCTTAATGCGTCTTCACCGAAACGCTCATTGGGATCGCCCACGCATCTTATGATCTTTTTTTCAATATCTTCCCTTCCGTTAAACAGATCCACAATACCCGAAGACGGATTGTATGCCATGGCATTTATGGTAAAATCCCTTCTTTTCAGATCTTCGGATAAGGATTTGGTAAAAACAACATTTTTGGGATGCCGGGAGTCATCGTACTCCCCGTCGATCCTGTATGTGGTAACTTCGTAAACAGTTTTATCAAGAAGCACCGAAACGGTGCCGTGTTTGATGCCTGTATCGAAAGTTTTCCTAAAAAGCCCCTTGACATCTTCGGGAAGTGCGGACGTAGTGATATCCCAGTCATTGGGAGTCCGTCCTAAGAGAGAGTCGCGCACGCAACCGCCGACAGCATATGCTTCAAAGCCTGCTGCCTCCAGAGTCTTTATGATCTTCTCGACGTTTTGGGGAATCTTTATTTGCATATATCCTATTTTACCAGTCTGACGGTCTCCCTGCAGATGGCAAGTTCTTCATTGGTGGGAACGATCATGGTCACAACTTTGGAACCGGGATCCGACAATATCACGGTCTCCCCGCGAAGTTTGTTCTTCTCAGGATCCACATTCGTACCGAGATATGTAAGATATTCGGATACCATACGTCTTACAAGTGATGTATTTTCACCTACACCCGCGGTATATGCGATAACATCCACGCCGTTCATGGCAGCCACGTAAGATCCGATAAATTTTGCAACGTGATATGAATAAGTTTCCAAAGTGATCTTTGCAAGCTCATTGCCTTCGTTGTAGGCCTTTTCAAGATCTCTGAAATCGCTCGATACTTTTGAAAGACCGAGAACTCCGGATTTCTTGTTAAGTATTTCCATAACTCCGTCGGCATCGGTATTAAGTTTTCCGGCAAGGAACGTTACGATCGCGGGATCGATACTTCCGGATCTTGTACCCATGATAAGACCGTCAAGAGGAGTGAGGCCCATTGATGTATCAACGGATCTTCCCTTATCGACCGCGGTTATCGAAGCACCGTTTCCAAGGTGACATACTATTATCTTAAGATCTTTTCTGTCTTTTCCGAGGAACTTTGCGGCTTCTGTGGATACATAATCATGGCTTGTGCCATGGAATCCGTAACGACGGACTTTGTACTTTTCGTAATATTCGTAAGGAATGCCGTAAAGATATGCCTTAGGAGGCATGGTCTGATGGAACGCTGTATCAAAGACCGCTACCATGGGAACGGAGGGCATAAGTTTTTTACATGCATCTATTCCGATAAGGTTTGCGGGATTGTGAAGGGGTGCAAGATCGTTACATTCCTCTATTGCCTTGATAACGTCCTCATTGATGATCACGGAAGAAGCAAACTTTTCTCCGCCGTGTACTATCCTGTGTCCCACCGCATCTATATCGGAAAGAGATTTTACAACTCCCGTTGCGGGATTTGTAAGTTTATCGATAACAAGCCGAACAGCAACCGTATGGTCGGGCATGGGAATGACCGTTTCTTCTTTGTCGCCGTCCTTTGGCTGATAGGATATCCGGCTTCCGTCAATTCCTATTCTTTCGCACAGACCTTTTGCAAGTACCTCTTCGGAATCCGAATTGATAAACTGATATTTAAGCGACGAACTGCCGCAGTTGATCACCAATACATTCATGACATTCTCCGTTCCGTGCCGTTATAGCGGCAACATTTCAATATGTAATACAGTGTTCTTTTTAATATGCACGTCCCCAGTAAACCATCTTCACAGCAGGCTTACCGCAGCAGACACATTTATCCGAGATCTTTTCCTGATCGAAAGGCATACAACGGCTGGTAACCGCAAGGTCTTCTTTGATCTTATCCTCGCACGCTCTGTCGCCGCACCACATGGCTTTTACAAATCCGGTCTTTTCGCCGAAGATCTTATAGAACTCATCATGATCTTTGGCAACATATGTCTGTGAATCTCTTCTTGCCCTTGCCGCATTCAGCATATCGCTCTGAATAACGGGGATGAGCTCTTTTATCTTTGCTTCGATATCATCGATGGCACATTCAAACTTCTCACCGTTGTCACGGCGTACCATCACTACTTTGCCTTCCTCGATATCACGGGGTCCGATCTCTATCCTTATCGGAACACCGCGCATCTCGCACTCGGAAAATTTCCATCCGGGACTCTTGTCGGTATCATCGACCTTTACTCTCAATCCGGCTTTTTTGAGGTTGTCTCTGATCTCATATGCCTTGTCGAGGACGCCTTCTTTTTTCTGCTGTATGGGAATTATCATGACCTGAGTGGGTGCTACGAGGGGAGGAAGTTTAAGTCCCGAATCGTCACCGTGTACCATGATGATGGCACCGATGAGTCTTGTGGTGGTACCCCATGAGGTCTGATGTCCGTATTTTAATGTATTGTCTTTGTCGGTAAACTGAATGTCAAAAGCACGCGCAAAGCCGTCACCGAAGTTGTGACTGGTACCGGACTGAAGTGCTTTACCGTCATGCATAAGTGCTTCTATTGTATAAGTAGCTTCCGCACCGGCAAATTTTTCCTTGTCGGTCTTACGTCCCTTTACTACGGGGATCGCAAGTACCTGCTCACAGAAATCGGCATAGACGTTAAGCATCTGTATCGTACGTTCTTCGGCTTCTTCGGCGGTTGCGTGAATGGTATGTCCTTCCTGCCACAGAAACTCTCTCGATCTTAAGAACGGTCTTGTTTCTTTTTCCCATCTTACAACGCTGCACCACTGATTGTAGACCTTGGGAAGATCTCTATAGGAGTGGACTTCGTTTTTATAGAAATCACAGAAAAGCGTCTCGGAAGTGGGACGTACGCACATCTTCTCCTGAAGGGGCTGAAGTCCGCCCTGTGTAACCCACGCTACTTCCGGTGCAAAACCTTCAACGTGATCTTTTTCTTTTTCAAGAAGACTCTCTGGAATGAACATGGGAAGATATACATTCTCAACCCCCGTAGCCTTGAATCTTTCATCCATCTGTTTCTGGATAAGTTCCCAGATAGCGTAACCGGCGGGCTTAAAGACCATACATCCCTTTACGCTAGTATAATCGCACAGATCCGCTTTTTTGCAGATATCCGTATACCATTGGGCAAAATCCTCGTCCATGGACGTGATCGCCTCAACCATTTTTTTGTTGTCAGCCATGATTGTATCCTTTCGTTATTTCATAAAGTATCACTCTTTAATTTAGCCTTATTGCAAGGTTTTGTCAATGAAACGACGCATAGTCTCACGTTAACGAAGGACACAATCGCCATTAATGAATTATTATCTTAAAACACACCGGGCCGCCTAAAGATTTTTGAAAAAAAACCGAAATAATACTTGAGCGGATCGTTCGGGGGACAACTATGTTTTTCGTCGACCGTGGAAAGGACAACGATTTGAAGATTACATTTAACAATACGATCTCCCAGTCGGAGATCGACCGCGCTACAGAAAGCTTCGCTTCCCTGCAGCAAACAAGCGGACGGGATTTTAAAGCCGCTGCGGTCCTTGGAAGTTCCGTTGATACCCCTACGGATTACGAAACAGGTCTTAAGGGCATACAAAATGTCATGGATGAGGCATTCGCCAGGGGGATTTCCAATGAAAAGGACGAAATGGTGGTCTTATCCCACACTTTAAGTGAAGAAGAATACAAAGATTATCTGAAAGACGGCAATCTTAAGGATGTTGATCTTTCCGATGCCGTTACGATCGTTGATCATATTAAGATGGAGCTTATAAAAGGCGGCACCGAAATAAAGGGCTACACGGATACGCTTGATCCCAAACTCATGGATGAGGTTAAACAGGCAACAGACAAGGCTACCTCTATCACCGAAATGACTGACGGGATGAAGCGTTTTTTTGTTGCTACGGGCAAAGATATCACGATAGACAACCTCTATCTTGCAAGATATACATCCGCTTCGGACAGTGCACCCAGGAGCGGTCAGTATTTCATGGCCGACAACACGGGGTATCTTGCCAAAAAGGCCGAGCCCGCAGATGAAGCCGTTCTTGCCGACAGAGTTCGCGATCTTTTTGAAAAAGAAGGTTATCCCGTAACCGAAGAAAGCATTTCCGACGGTGTATGGCTTGTCAAAAACTCACTTACTATAGATGAAACCCATCTTGAAAGATTAAAAGAAGCCGAAAGCGTGGTGCTTCCTATACCCGAAGAACAGATAAAAGATTACATAGATACGGCTCTTTTTGAGGGCAAAGCTCCCAAAGATGCCATTGTTACACCTCACGAGACGATCTACGAAGAAGCATACCGCATCACCGACGAGATACTTAAGATGTCGGATGCCGAAGTGCATGCCACAAGAGTTCTCGAAGAGGCAAGGCTTAAGATGACGAGCGAAGCCAATCTTGAACTTATAAAGAGCGGTTATTCGATAGATACCAAAGACCTCGAAGCTTATGTCGAGGCTCTCCGTGAGATAGAGAAAACTCCCAAATACCGGGAATCGCTTGAAGTCGTAAAGACCGAAGATGCGATCAAGGATATAAAGGAAATGCCGGCAGCGGTATTGGGCCGCATGATCACCGTGATACCCGATGCCGACCTTATGACCATCAGGCTTGAAGGCAATAAGGCAAAAGAAAACTTTATGGCCGCAAATGCCGAATACGAGAAGATGTTCACACCTGTTCGCAAAGATCTCGGCGACTCCATCAAGAAAGCATTTTCAAATGTCGACGAGCTTCTTAACGGTATCGATATGGAAGTAAATGAATCCAACAGAAGAGCCGTAAGGATTCTGGGATACAATTCCATGGAGATAAGCAAAGAGAATATCGGAAAAGTTACGGAACTCGACAACAAGCTTACGCATGTCATCAAGGCACTCCGGCCTTCCGATACACTCGATCTTATAAGAAAAGGTACCTCACCCCTTTCATTAAGCGTTGACGAGCTTGACAAATATCTTAACGAAAGAGAATCTTCCGAGCAGGAAAAGATGGAGAGGTATTCAAAGTTCTTATATAAACTTGAACGTACCGATTCCATAAACGAGACCGAAAGACAGCAGTATATAGATGTATACAGACTCCTTCACCAGCTCGAGAAAACCGGATATGCCGCGATCGGAAGTCTTGTAAAGACAGGACGCGATCTTACATTCGGAAATCTCAAAGAAGAGATAAAAACCGCCAAGAGCAAAGGTTTTGATGTTACCGTAGACGAATCGTTCGGATTCCTGGTAAAAGAGCTTGAAAGCGAATTCGAGCCTTCCAAGATGAAGGTGATGTCGCTTAACGATATGACGACTCTTAACGAAGCATACGATGCCATGACTGCAGATACCGGCGACGATGCTGCCGAAGATGCTTATCAGACCGAACAGTTTAAGGAGTTCAAGGCAGGACTTAACGCAAGTGAAGCAAGCGTTAACGAACTTTTAAACAATGCGGACAATGTTACGGCTTCAAACCTCATCGCAACAGAGTCTTTGATCTACAACAAATCCGCCGTATTTAAGCGGGTTGACGACATAAGACGGAAAGATTTCCGTGATGAGGCCGAAGACCTTGCCGATACTTTTGACGACAAAGAAGTGACCGGCGAAAAGTACGATACGATGATCGACAATTCCAAGGAAGCCGTTTTTGAAAAGGCAATGGATTCCGAGAGATACATCGACGTAAAGGCCCTGATGTTAACGCACAAACAGCTGACCCTCGCAGCTTCTTTTGCCCGCAACGAAACGTATCATGTGCCTGTTAAGATAGACGGGGAAATGACCGACGTAACGCTTAAGATAGTCCATAACGACGAAAAAGAAGCAAGCGTGGCCATATCTTTGGAAACCGAATATCTTGGAAGAGTCAATGCAAGACTTTATCAAAACGGCGACAGAGTCGAAGGATATATCGCATGTAATTATCGCGATACCGTTACGGAAATGAGCAAAGTAGCCGATATATTCGGTGACGGTGTAAAAGCGGTTTATTCAAAAGACGCCGATACATCCGCTTTTACCGGAATATCCATGAAAGATAATTCGGAAAACGTTTCCACAAAAGATCTTTACAGAATTGCAAAACTGTTTCTTGAAAATATAGGATAAATAACGATCACACAATACGGTTTGTGCCGAAATCTTAAGGCACGGAATGGAGGAATATGAAGATAAATTACAACGTTTCAGCAATGACAGCCAATGCGGCTCTTAACAGAAGTGACAACATGCTGTCTAACTCTCTTGAAAAACTCTCGACCGGTCTTAAGATCAATCACGCCAAGGATAATGCTTCCGGACTTGCAATGGCCAAGAGAATGAACGCTCAGATAAGAAGCCTTGAGACCGCCAACCAGAACGCCAACGACGGTGTTTCGGTAGTTGAGATCGCAGAAGGCGCACTTGCCGAGATACACGAGATGATCCAGAGAATGAGCGAACTTGCTACCAAGGCCGGAACCGATACGATGTCAGATGACGACAGAAAGGCCATCGACAGCGAGATCAAACAGTTAAAAGACGAGATCACCAGAATATCCGAGACCACAATGTACAACGGTCAGGTACTTCTTAACGGAAACTTCGACCTTAAGGGTTATACCGACAATCCGAATGTCAAGGTCATCACTTATTCCGATGAAGTAAGAAGCGGTGATTATAAACTTACAGGCCTTACCGCAACGCTCAATGCGGACGGGGATATCGACGAAGCTTCTTTTGCAGCTACATTTGCGGATAACTTCCCGGCCGGATCCGAATATAAGATCAAACATGACAGTGTTCTCATAGAAGGGCCCAACAACTTCAAAATGGAACTTCAGATAACCGGAAATGTTTCCGGAGCTGATATCGCTTTAGATGTTACCGGTTTCGGTGCAATGGGCGTACAGATCGGTACCAACGAAGGCCAGAAGCTTGATGTCAGGATCCCTACCGTAAGCTTAAGAGCACTCGGTCTTGACAGGATTGACTGCACGACATTTGATAAATCCCAGGAATTTATGGCCGGTATCAAAGAGTCTCTTCAGTACATCAGCAATGCAAGAAGCACTCTCGGCGCATATGAAAACAGACTGGAACACACGATAGGAACTCTCGATATTTCCGAAGAAAACATGACAGCCGCTTACTCGAGGATCATGGATACCGATATGGCCGAAGAAATGACCGAATACTCAAAGAATCAGGTTCTGGTACAGGCAGGTACATCAATGCTTGCGCAGGCCAACGAGCGTCCCGCACAGGTACTTCAGCTCTTACAGTAATAAGGAGTGACTCATGACAAAAGAAAAAAAGCAGAATTTTACACTTCGTGTTTCCAATGCCAACAAAACGGAAATGATCGCGATACTTTACGATATCGCCATTGAATACATAAACGAAGCCTTTGTGTCCGCAGAATCGGGTGATACTGCCGGTTTCAGAGACAATGTAAACCGCATCCGCAGTACCGTAAGGGAACTTATGGCCTCTCTTAATACACAGACCGAACTTGGAAGAACGTTTTTAAGTCTATACATTTTCTGTAACGAACAGCTTACAAAAGCGTATCTTGATATAGACAAAAAACCGCTTGAAATCGTGCTTAAGATGTTTACGACACTGTCGGGAGCATACAAAGAAGCGGGCCTTAAAGATGCATCGGGACCCGTCATGAAAAACACCGAATCGGTGTTCTCGGGACTTACCTACAACAAGTCTTTATCACTTGACAGTATCTCTACCGGAGCATCGAACAGAGGTTTCCTGGTGTGAATTTATAATAAATAAGTAGGAAATCTTTTCGAAAATCTTGTTTTTGACAAGCGAAAACCTTGTATTCATCAGCCCTGCAGCCGTGCCGCTGGGCTGATTTTTGTTTTTCTTTGTGAAAATTTACCAAAATTAAACAAATGTTGAAAAATGACTTGCCAAATCATTAAGCGATAAATATAATCGGCTTACAAAACACGACTCGAGTCAATGCTAAAGGCGGTGATGGAAATGAGTTGTTTTTGAAATAGCGACGGTATCGTTACTGGGGGTGGCGATCATCATCGATATTTGCAAACACAAAATTCCTAACCTTCTTCTGGTGATCATACTGATCGTCAACCTTTTTTCCGGGGAGATAAAATTCGATAATTCAATAACGTTAGAGGAGACGCTTACTAAGTTTGCCTGTCTGGCGATCATCTTCGCGATAATGTTTCCGTTCTTTTCGATCGGAGCATTGGGAGCCGGTGATGTAAAGCTGATCCTTATAACAGCCATCGTAATGAAACAGCCATTATTCTTTTTATTTGCGGTGTTTCTGTGGGCGGCGCTCATATCTTTGATAAAGATCATGTGCGTAAAAAACGTTAGGGAACGGATCAAGTATCTCTCCGAATATGTCAGATCAACTATCCGCTTAAAAACAATACTTCCCTATCAGGACCCCAACATTAATAGCGAAGACAAAAAGAATTACTCCATCCATCTGTCGGTTCCGATATTCCTGGGTGCAGTCAGCTGCTTTATCATTAAATGCTTTTGAAAAGGAGAATCTTATGGGAAAAACCTTATTTGCGGTATGCGATTCAGAAAAAGAATATGCGGAAAAGATCTATGAGTTCATCCACGCAACTCAACCCGATCGTTTCGAACCCGTTCTTTTTACCGGACTGAAACAGTTAAATGAGTATTCATCCAAAAAGGCTGCAGGCATAGTCCTGATATGTGAGGAAATGGCCGATGAATACGAATGTAACGATCAAAAATCCGTTGTGATCGTATTAAGCAAAGAGAAAAAAGAGACTGTTGGCGGAAGAAGAGCTGTCTATAAATACAGATCAGCAAAAGAGATCATGAAGAAGGTGATGGAATACTGTTCGGAAAGCAATACCGATACATTGCGTCGAAACTGCGAAAAACCTCTTAAAGTGATAGGCGTATATTCTCCGATCAAAAAAACCTTTCAGACAACATACGCTATTACCTTGGGGCAGATTCTGGCAGAGAAGGGAAAAGCCTTATATCTTAATTTCGAATGCTTTTCGGGTTTTGATTATATGATGAAAACCCTCAGTAATTCAAAATCGGATCTTATGGATCTTATGTATTTCTGGGAATGCGGAAGCGAGAATTTCTCATACAGGCTCGGCAGCATTACCGAAAAGATCGGAAATCTTGACTATGTCAGACCGGTTCATTCATTTATGAATTTTGAAGGGATCTCTTCCAAACAGTGGATCGAATTTATTAAAGCTTTTGAAGAATACACGGATTATGAATACCTTATCCTCGATCTGTCAGAAAAACTGAACGGCCTGTTTGAAATTCTCAGGTTGTGTTCCACGGTCTATTCCATAACAGACAACCGAAGGATATCTTCGGCAAAAATGAGACAATATGAAACTCTTTTATGCGAATGCGCATACGATGATGTCCTTGACAAGACAAGGAAGATAAACATTCCTCTTTTCAGGGAAATACCGGAGAATTATGAACTGCTTCCCTATTCAGATCTTGCCGGATATATCAAAAAAGAGATCGCTTTCGCAGATGAAAAACGAAAAGAAAAGAGTGGTGTGATTTGAGTCGCGTTAATATCGGACTTAAGCAAAAAATACTGACAGAAACCGTTGAAAAGATAGATTTTTCCGGAACACTCGATGAAGCGAAAGTATACGGTTATATCGATGACGTCTTACTGGAACACGATGAGCGAAAAAAGTATTCGCCTAACGAGATCAAGAATCTGCGCGAAGAGATATTCAGTTCACTCAAAAAAATGGATATTCTTCAGCAATATCTGGATGATGAAGACATCACCGAAATAATGATAAACGGAAAAGACAGCATCTTTATCGAAAAAGCGGGCAGGCTGTACAAAACCGACAGATCTTTTGAGTCCGACAATAAACTGGCTGATGTGATACAGCAAATAGTTGCAGGCTGTAACAGAAGTGTAAATGAAGCCAATCCGATCGCTGATGCAAGACTTTCCGACGGCTCGAGAGTTAACATTGTTCTTGCTCCGGTTGCTTTGAACGGCCCGATCGTGACCATACGAAGATTTCCGCGTGAACCTATCACAATGAACAAGCTTAAAGAATTTGATTCGATCACCGGTGAAGCGGCTGATTTCCTTAAAAAGCTTGTAGTCAGCAAATATAATATTTTCATTTCAGGCGGAACCGGTTCCGGAAAAACCACATTTCTGAACGCCCTGTCTCAGTATATTCCTACACAGGAACGGATCGTAACCATCGAAGACAGTGCCGAATTGCAACTTCTGGAAGCGGAAAATCTTGTCAGACTCGAGACACGCTCTTCAAATCTCGAGGGATGTAATGAGATCACGGTGCGAGATCTTATCAAAACATCTTTAAGAATGCGGCCCGAGCGGATCATAGTCGGTGAAGTCAGAGGGCCCGAAGCACTCGATATGCTTCAGGCTATGAATACGGGGCATGACGGATCTTTATCTACGGGACATGCCAACAGCACCAAAGATATGTTAAGCAGACTTGAAACAATGGTATTAATGGGAATGGATCTCCCGCTATATGCCGTAAGATCGCAAATAGCGGGAGGAATAGACATTATAGTTCATCTTTCAAGACAACGGGATCATACCCGTAAAGTAGTCGAAATAACCGAAATTGAAAAACTAAAGGAGGGAGAAATCATATTAAATACATTATTTGCCCGTATAAACGGGCAGCTTGTCAGGCAAAACGATCTTATTCACAAAGATAAACTGTTAAAAGCGTTTTCATAATCATGAAAAGGTATAACGAATACAGGTTTTCATTTATGGAAGTACTGGGGGGTATTTCTCTATATTTGATAATTCTGATAGCAACGGCGTATTTATTTTACAGATCATTTGTTTTTTTACTTATCTCTTTCGCCGGAATTCCATTTTTTATGAAACAATACAAGATCCGATTGATCGAAAAAAGAAAAAACAGACTTTCGGAAGAGTTTTCTGAAGCATTGTACAGCGTAAGTGCCAACGTCAGAGCAGGATATGCTCTTGAAAATGCATTTAAAGAAGCCAGAAAAGACATGTTGCTGTTTTTCGGTGACAAGAGCCTTATGGCCGAAGAACTGGCCTATATAACAAAGGGGCTCGGTATCAACCAAACTCTGGAAAGTCTTTTGACAGACCTTGGAGAAAGAAGTCGGATCGACGACATAATAACCTTTGCCAGAGTATTTGAAACAGCCAAAAGAAACGGCGGTAATATCCGCGGTGTGATCGAAAAGACCGCTGAAACATTAAAGTCCAAAGCCGAAATTGAAAAAGAGATACAGGTCATAATTGCGGAAAAGAAATTCGAATTAAAGATCATGGAATTTATACCGTATCTGATGATCGCTTATATAGGATTCACTTCCAAAGGCTATTTTGACATTATGTATCACAATGTCCGCGGAGTACTGTTTATGAGTGCATGTCTTGGCGTATATATTCTGGCAATACTATTGGGAAACAAAATAACAAAGATAAATGTATAAACACAGAAAAACGGCGAAACTCTCATCACGCGAGATCATTGTCATCGCTGTAATACTGCTACTGACGCTTATCGCATTTTTAAGATCCGGAAGCGAATCGGTTATCACCGAAGAAGGAACAATAATACGTGAAGACTATACCGGAAAGGACCGGTCGATATCACTGGTAGCCGACATAGAAAATGTCGGAAGCAAGGAATACGAAATAGATGTCAGTAAAAGGCAATTGTCGTACGAAGAGATTGAGAAGTTGTACAAAGATTTTTACCCGATCCTCATAAATACGATGCTTAACGGCAACAGCTCCTCCGACATGATAACCGGTGATCTCTGCTTTCCGGACAGTATCGAAGGATATCCTTTTGAAATATCGTTTTCATGTAAAGACAGGGATTGTATAGCATATGACGGAAAACTGTTGGCATCTGAAAGCGGTAAGACTGAAATAACCTGCCAAGTCTCATATCTGGATTGGAAAAAGGACTTTATTCTTTCAGCCGAATACTATCCCGAATTATACAGCCCCCAAAAAGATATCCCTGAAATGCTGGAAGAATCCCTGATCGACATCGACAAGATCGATCCTCTGGAGGATCATGTGTCACTTCCGCCGGCGGTGGACGGACATAAAGTAACTTATTACGATCCCGAAAGCAAAAAGAATCCTTTGATCCTGTTACTCGGCATATCAGCTGCTTTTATGGTGTTGATAGCCGCACAAAAAGACAGAAAAGACGAAAAGAAAAAGAGGCGCGAAGAAATTCAGCACGAATATCCTGTTGTTCTTCAAAAGATGGTCATGTATCTGTCATCGGGGATCAATATCAGAAACTGCTGGATCAGAATATATGAGGACTCCGTGATCATGAAAAGAAAGAACCCCATATATCGGGAAATTGAAGAAATGATAAATGAAATAAAAACCGGTATTTCCGAAGAAACGGCATATACCAACTTTTCAAATCGGGTTGCATTGCCGGAAGTTACAAGAATGACATCGTTACTGTCACAAAACCTGAGAAAAGGAAGCACGGATATCAGTAATCTGTTAAGTGAAGAGGCCGGACAAGCATTTGAAGACAGGAAACGAAGAGCCAAGATCAAGGGCGAAGAAGCGGGAACCGCCCTGTTGGGTCCTATGATCCTGTTAATGATAGTAGTAATGGTAATGATCATGGTTCCCGCATTCTTAAATATTTAAACAGGAGGAAGCATATGAGGTGTAAAGGATTTAAAGAACTGATGAAAGAAGAAGAAGGTATGGGAACGGTTGAGGTAATACTGATAATCGTTGTTCTGGTGGGCCTGGTTGTCATTTTCAAAAAGGAGCTCGTTGAAATAGTAAATGACTTGTTTGATAAGATCGCAAAGCAGACTAAAAAAATCTGAATACGCGTATGTTACTGTTTTCTTTACTGCTGCCATAGCTATCATTATGTCCCTTGTGATAACTATGTTTTACGAACTGAGAGACAGTGCGAGCCGTATGAAAACCGTATGTTCTGTAGATACGGGGCTTACCTCTGCCTTCGGAGAATATAACAGGCAGTTATGGGAACAGTATGGTCTTATATTCGTAGACTCTTCGTATTTATCCGATTCATCCGGAATGTCGTTAAGCGAAGAACATTTAAAGTCTTTCATCAATAAAAATATGGATGAAAGTCGACTGGGGTTATTGGGTGGCAAAGATTTACTGAAACTGGAATGTACAAATGTCGAAACTACGGGAGTGTGCCTGGCTACAGATAACAATGCGGCTTCTTTGAAACACCAGGCGGTAAATCTCATGCGATACCATTACAAAATAGCTTATATAGACAAGGTTTTGGACTGGGTAAATACGATAGAGGCACAAGGTCTGTCAGGAGGGGCTTCTTATGAAGAAGCATATAACGCGGCCGGAGAACTGAATTCCAAGTACGGAGTGGATTACTCCGGCTGGCTTCCCTCCGATTCCGGAGGAAACTCTCTTTCTGAAGATTATATTGCCCCTTGGAGCCTTTTAAACAAAGTGGCCTATTCCGGAAACATTTCCACAACCCGTGTTGACTTAACTTCTTATGCCGGAAAGCGGAATTTAAATCGGGGAAATCTTAAATATGATCATAAAAACGGACCCGAAGAGTATTTTTTCCTTCGCGAATATTCGATGTTAAAATGCGGTAATTATATAAATCCCAAAAGTAATTCCGTTCTTTCGTACCAGACCGAATTCCTTGTATCCGGAAAGAATTCCGATCCCGATAATCTGCTTTCGGTTATCCGACGGATCATGGTAATAAGGGAAGCCGCAAACATAATGACTCTTTATTCGGACTCTGTACGTATGGGAGAGATCAGAAGTTTTTGTGAAGCTGTCTGTACACTTTTGGGAATCCCCGCCGCCTCAGAATTGTTGGCAGCTATTGTAGTTGCCTGCTGGGCAAATTACGAAAGCATAACGGATGTAAAAATCCTTCTGAAAGGAGGAAAAATACCCCTTATAAAAGACAGCGGTCAATGGATAACCGGTCTTGAAAGTGCTCTTTTCGGAGCAGGCAGCATTGAAGAGTACGATGAAGGGCTCTCTTATGAAGACTATTTGCGTATATTTTTGTATCTGACGGGAGAAAACAAACTTACACAAAGGCTGATGAGTACGATAGAAATGGATGTAAGAAAAACTGCCGATAACGATCATTTCAGGCTTGATAACTGCTTTGATGCCTGGGAAATGCGGATAACGGTCATTTCCAAATTAGGTCCGGAATATACAGCTGTTCGCAAAAGGCGCGTAATTGAATGAGGGTTTTGATGATGTCCTTTTTTGATCTTAAGAACAACGATGAAAAAATAAAAAAAGAAAGTATTCTCTCCCGAAAAAACGATCTGTTCATATATGAGTTCTCCAAATCTCTCAAAGCGCAAAAGAGGATATCATCAGAACTCTCAGCTTCCGCAACCGTTGAGGCAGCAATGATATTTCCGCTTATCATATTTTTCTTTATGAGCCTTATCTGGTTCATGAACCTGTATTACATTCATTCGGAAGTAGGGGCCCGCCTTAATCTGATAGGGAATGAAATGGTTTCACTTTCTTATCCTTATCATATTTTTATAAACGGTGATGATAATAAAGATATTAAGGATCTTATCATTTCCGTAGGATGGTCAGAACTGTATGTAAAATCCGAACTTCAAAAACTTGATGTATATGATCGCATAGAGTCTATGACAACTCTTTTAAGCGATTTTCTTGCGGAAGACGCAATAGATATTGTTGTTACCTATTCGATACAACCGATAATTCCAATACCGGGAATACCTGAAGTTATTTTATGTAATCATTTTTATTCAAAAATATATACCGGTTATTCGGGAAAAGAAACTTCGGTCGATAAAACGGTCTATATCACAAAAAGCGGAAGTGTTTATCACACCGATTTAGAATGCAGGGCCTTAAAATGCGATATTCACAGAGTCCGCTTTTCATCCCTTGATACTTTAAGAAATCTTGACGGATCTAAATACTATCCTTGCAAGAAATGCCAAAACACCGGATTTGACAATACGGTATATATTACCGATTACGGTAACAGATATCATTCAACCGGCCGGTGCAGTGAACTAAAACTGGATATTTTCGAAGTTCCGCTCTCTTTGGTAAACGGCAGGCACAAATGTCGATTTTGCGGTAACTGAGCGAAACGAAAGGAATAAATGAATTACGATTACAGGCAATGGATCATACTCTTGATAGTACTAATTCCCTCATCTCTATATGACATTAAACGACACAAAATCAATTTATGGTTCATTGCTGTAAATCTCCCTTGTGGTATTCTGCTCACCGCTCTTTTGTCCGGTATGCCTTCGGTATCCGAGTATTTCGTTCGATTCTTTCCTGGAATCGTCATACTCTCCGTGGCATACCTTGCAAAAGGGTGTATCGGAGCCGGAGACGGACTTGTATGTTTGTTTATCGGAACCGTTCTTAAATTCGGATATGTGATCATGTCGATCTTTTTTGGCTTTGTACTTGCTGCGATATTCGGATTGATAATGCTATGCCTGGGAAAATATAAAACTAAAACCAGATTTGCCTTTTTACCTTTCCTGACACTTGGAGTAATAATATGCGGATTCATTTGACCGGGAACGATCCCGACAAAACATATATTGAAACGGCTTATATGACAGTTGAAGCCTCTGTTGTATTTCCGCTGATGATCTTTGCTTTTGGCATAATGGTGTACCTTTTGATACATTCTTATGACAGGTCATTGCTAAGTGCCGATTCTGCCATGACAGCAGTTTATGCCGCGGATGAATATCGAAACAACAAGGAAACTTTTCTTAAAGAAACAGATAAACATTTTTCTCTGATAAAAGCCGAACGGCCCTATCTTTCAACATCCGATCTTTCGATGAGTGTCTCAAAGATCAGCAAACGCATCATAATTGAGAGTACCGTTGACTTTAATATACCGATCAAGAATGCTCTCGGTAATATGTATGAAGTGTATGATCTGACTCTTAACGACCGTAAAGAAATGACTATACTTGATCCGGCATCAATGATGCTTATGACCGAAGATCTTACAAGATAAGCCGGATTCAGATCCGAAGGGAGTATACGATGATCTATAATATCAAAAATGAACTTGGAAGAACCTATCTGATCGCAGGTATCGATTTTAAGATTGAAGACGATTACAGAGTACAGATGATGACAGAAAATGAAATACCCGGTCTTCTTCCTTTAAGTGTCCGGATGATCGACGGAGAAAAACGTGCTTACTACGATATAACGGATAAAATCAGCTTTACCCGAAAAATGACAGGAAAAGAAGCCGATTACAATGATCTAAAGAAACTGGCGACTTCTATGCTTTGTGTCTGCGACAATTTAAGTGAATACCTGCTTGATGAATCAAATCTGATCATAGAACCGGATCTTATCTTTTCGGATGTTAAAAGCGGCGAATATGAGTATATATATATTCCCGCCAAAACAGAGTATTCCGACGGTCCGCGTGACGATCTGATGGAGCTTATGAATTTTCTCATCACTTGCCTTTCCTCAGATGATCCGGATGCCGTCAAAGCCGGTTATGCCATGTATGAACTTGCTTCTTCGGGAAGCGTAAGTTTAAAGTCATTATATGAAAAAGTTGAAAGCTCAAAGGAAACGATTGAAACATGTTCCGAGGACGATTTTTCTTTTGAAGAGCTGTCAAACGATCTTGAAAGTGTTAACGAACTGACACCGGTAAGATACAGATTTTCGATCAAAGAATTCGTATCCCTTGCATTAATGGGCCTTGGCATCATATCTATGGGATTTTGGGCATATCTTCAATTCTTTTATGTTTAAGGGAAGTATGATACAATGTCCTTGCCGATACGGCTTAAACAGGCATAAAAGAGGATATGTATATGTTTGATGATAAGGTTCTTGATTGCTTTTTAAAAGATCAGCTCAGATTATTTCCCGAGAAAGTTGCCGAAACACCCGAAGAGGCAGCAGAGTTTTTGGAAGAAGTGTTTGCTACGGTCGTTAAAGGCAAAAAAGAAGTTCTTGAATATTTCGAAGAGGAAGGGATCGATATGGATCCCGAAACGATATTTGATGCCGAAGAAGTATTTGATATCGGTGACGGCCGCTATCTCATTGTTGAGGCATAGTATATGAATATCTTTAAACGCGATCTTTCGGGACACAAATCATATATTGATATTTTAAGGATCATTGCAATTTTTATGGTGTACTATGTTCATACCGGTACACGGGCAATGCATCATTACCAGATAGAGGGCGGACCCATCAGTTATTATGCCGCTCTTTTTCTTAATACTCTGGCACTTGCCGGCCCTCCGATATTTTTTGCGATCTCCGGTGGCCTTTTACTTTCAAGAGATATCGATCTTAAAAAACTCCTTACCCGCCGGATTCCCAAATATATTCTTATAATCCTGATCTTTAACCTTTTACAGCTTTATTACAAGGCGATCGCTTCGCCCGAAATGCTTCAAAATCCGTTTTTGGACCTTCTGAAGATGATCTACGGGTATACACTTATTGCCCAGTACTGGTTTTTAAATGCTTACCTTGTTTTCCTGTGTCTTTTACCCGTACTGGCCGCAGCCGCCAAAAATATGTCCCGGAAAGCTTTTGAATATCTTATCGGCCTTTTCCTGGTGATCGAATTTGCACTTAAGATACTTGAATATTTCATGGAAACAGAACGGATCGCGCTCAACTTCGGCCCGTGGGATTCCATACTGATTGCTCCGTTTGTCGGTTTTTACATTGAAAAGTATTTTAAAGACCTGGCAAGCGACCGCATCAAACTGCTTATCATTAATTTCGCCGCATTGATAGCGGTAATATGCAATGTACGTTATATGGATGTTCTTTATAAAAATGAACTTCCTTCTGCCTATCTGGGAGGGACGGTCATTTTGATCGTTATGGCCGTCTATACAGATATTAAATTGCTTCTTGATGAACGAATAAACAAAAAACACACCGCCACGATCTTTAAGATCCTGGGTGACGGTGTGTTCCTGGCATATCTGATCGAAATACAGATGAAAGATCTTTATATCGGTTTTTACGATAAAACGGTTAATACGATAAGCTGGCTCGGTGCCACTGTATTATGGCTTATTCCCGGGATACTGACTGCGATACTCATAAGATTTGTTTTAAGTCTCATACCCGGAGTAAGAAAGATCATTCCGTAACTTCGTATTCAAGTATCAGTGCGGTATAAGGAGCAAGATCGAGCGAGATCGAATAATCCTTGTAATCGCACAGATCTTTTACGGCGGTGTATTCTTTTTCTATTTCATTGCCGTTTCCGCCAAATCGCTTTTCATCACTGTTTAACAGAACTTTATATTTTCCGGGTGAAGGAACTCCGAATTTATAGCCTTCCCATTTCATAGGTGTCATGTTGTGAATGAACAACAGGCATCTTTTATCGTCTGAGGTACGGCGTATGAACACATAAGTGCTCTTGTCTTTATCATCGGCCTTGATCCATTCAAAACCTTTCCAGGAATTGTCGTCTCTGTAAAGGCACGGGTACGATCTGTATATCTCAAGAAGATTTTTGACATACTCTTTCATTCCGGCATTGAGCGGATTCTCAAGCAGGTACCAGTCAAGTTCTCGTTCCTCGCTCCACTCTCTTTCCTGTCCGAAATCCTGACCCATAAAAAGAAGTTTCTTGCCCGAGTGACCGAACATAAATGTATATCCGACTCTTAAGTTGGCGTATTTGTCCACTTTGTAACCGGGCATTTTCTCTACCATAGAGCATTTGAGATGTACGACTTCATCATGTGACAGAGGAAGAATGTAATTTTCATACTCGTTGTAGCTCATGGCGAAAGTCATATTGTAATGATTGTCGCGTCTGAAATAGGGGTCCAGCTTCATGTATTCACAGAAATCATGCATCCAGCCCATATTCCATTTAAATGAAAATCCGAGTCCGTCTTCTTTGACATCTCCCGTAACCTTGGGCCATGCCGTTGATTCTTCGGCTATGGTCATAAAACCGGGATATTCCTGGTGAACGATGGAATTAAGATGTTTGAAAAACTCGATGGCTTCAAGATTTTTGTTGCCGCCGTATTTATTGGAAACCCACTGACCTTCTTTTTTACCGTAATCAAGATAGAGCATGGATGCGACAGCGTCCACGCGGATTCCGTCAATATGGAATTCTCTTATCCAGTAAAATACATTGGCGATCAGGAAATTCTTGATCTCGGTCTTGCCGTAATTAAAGATCTTGGTACCCCATTCGGGATGTTCGCCAAGTCTGGGATCGGGATGCTCAAAAACGGGAGCCCCGTCATAATCGGATAAACCGTGTGCATCTTTGGCAAAATGAGCAGGAACCCAGTCAAGTATTACTCCGACTCCGTTTTTGTGAAGCTGATTGACAAGATACATGAAATCCTTGGGCTTACCGTATCTTGATGTAGGAGCATAATAACCTGTAACCTGATAGCCCCATGATCCGTCAAAGGGATGTTCGGCTATACCCATAAGTTCGATATGGGTATATTTCATCTCCTTACAGTATTCGACTATCCTGTCCGCAAATTCCCTGTACGAATAATAACCCCCGTCTTCACGACCGGGATGTTTCATAAATGAACCTATCTGACATTCATAGATCGCCAGAGGTTCTTTAAACATATCATGGCTTTCACGTTCCTTGAGCCATTTGGAATCGCCCCATTTAAAGCCTTCGAGGTTTGTGACCTTCGAAGCGGTTCCGGGACGTTTTTCCGCATAATTGGCAAAAGGATCCGCCTTGTATAAAGTTCTTCCGTCAGGGGTTTTGATAAAGAATTTGTATAAAGAATCCTCTTTGACACCCTCTACAAAAGTGGCCCAGATTCCGCCGGGTCCAAGTTTTGTGAGCGGTATATCCCATTCCTGCCAGTTATTGAAATCACCGACAATGTACACTTCGGCGGCATTGGGTGCATATGTTGCGAAATATACACCCTCCTTACCGTCTTTGGTGCACATATGGGCACCGAGTTTTTTGTAGATCTCGTAATGCGTACCTTCGGCAAAAAGGTACTGATCGTCTTTAGATATTTCCACAGGTCCCATTACATTTCTCCCCGAAATACATTATTGAATGAAATCCTTCTCCCCTAAAACCACCATATCATTACTATCATAACGCTTTCCGAGAATAATATCAAAGAAATGTCCCATATTCTTTTTGGACGCATGGGAAATTGCTTCATCAACTATGTCTTTGACTTCTTTTAATGTCACACAGTGAGAATTCGTCTGCTTTTCATCAATTCTTCTGTGAAGTGCAAGACTTCCCATATCATTGATGGAATACTCTCTTTGATAAGCGTAATCCTTGGCAAGTCTTACAAGTTCAGTATTATCCAAAGCATCTATATCTATACTTATATTGAAAGAATCGAGGAATTCCGCATTCTCTTCAATAAATTTCAGTTTCTGCCTGTGATGTACGGTCATTATCACGATCATCTTTTTATCGGGAACGCTTAATACCTTGTTGATACCTTCAAGTGTTTCCTTCCTCAGATCCTCGGCATCCTGAATGATTATCGCACCATCATATACTTTTGATAATGTCTCTACGGCATCTTTGGCATTTAAGGAACTTGCCTTGATCTTGGCAGCTTTTCCCGAGATCGCACTCTTATGCGACTGCTCGATTATAAGCTCTTTACCAAGTTCCACCGCACTGTCGGTATCCATGCTTCCGATTATCACGTTGCCCGTATTTGAAGCATCGGTAAGCTTTTTAAGTGCATCTTTTATCTGCTCTCTGCCGCTTTCGGTCTGCAGGAATGATTCAAATCTTTCCCACTGATCATCAGTAAAATCGTCCGCTCCTTCGACCTTGTTAACGGAAGTGTTTTCGGGTTTATCTTCCGATACCGTTTCTTCGGGAGTTTCTTCAATTTTTTTCTCCGCTGCAGGTTCCTCGGGGACTTCTTCGAATGCTTCCTCCGTTACAGATTCCTCGGGAACTTCTTCGACGGTTTCCTCCGTTACGGTTTCCTCGGAAACTTCTTCAACGTTCTCCTCTGCTGCGGCTTCCTCGGGAGTTTCTTCGACAGTTTCTTCCGTTACGATTTCTTCCGGAACTTCCTCAACTGCCTCCGAAGCGTTCTCATCCGGAATATTTTCTTTATCGTTATTCTCGATCTCTTCGGCAATTGTCTCTGTTTCTTCAACTGCGACTTCAGGCTCTTCGGGTACGATCTCAATTATATCTTCAGACGTATCCGTTTCCGGAACTTCAACGTTTTCTTCGGCGGCTATCTGGCTCATTGCCTCTTCGAATGCTGCAACGGCTTTGAGATCTTCTGCTTCTCTTTCCGCGGTCGCGGCGGCAAAACGTGACAGATAGTCCGATTCTTCGTCGGTCAGGATCGCTGTATTATCAATACTTTCAGGCTCCGGTCCCTTTTCCTGTTCATTGTTTTCGGGTTCGGGAGCATCATATACGCTTATGTAAGGAGTCCTGTCAAAATGAAGCTCCTCGGGAGTAGGATCTTCTTCTACGATCTCTTCATCATCCTGAAGATAGATCAGCTCTTCTTCGGTCAGGTTGGGACCGTAAGCTACGGAATCGGGGTTGTTTTCGATAGACTGTTCAAGTTCTTCAAGCAGTCCGTCATGGCTGGTCTCATCAAAATTCTTTAAAAGATCGCCTGTTGATTCCCTTATCCTCTTGGAAATACCGTCACTCCACTTTTTCTCGTTCTCTACGCGGAGTCTTTCGTATTCGGCCAGTACTTCATCGATACTGAGCTGTCCGGTGATCTGCTTTTCAACTTTGACCTGATCGGGAACGACAAGACTTAACTGTCCGTCGCCTTCAAGTGAAAGCATATCTTCAAATCCCGTTTTTTCTTCGGCATATTCTTCGGCCGGATCTACGATCTTCGTTCCGCCGAGTGCCGTTTCTATCTCTTCGCGGGAATAGATCGCCGTGTCACCGATCGCTACATCTTTTCCGTCATTTATAAATGATATCTGAGTGGCAACGGGTTTATCGCCTGTACCCGAAGTGATCTCGGTAATATCGGGATCGTTAAACGATGCTTCCGGCGCTGCTGCCGCAATATTCTCTTCGCCCGCAGGTTCTTCAGCCTTTATCTCTTCAGCAGGTTCTTCAACCGATGCCTCTTCGACGGGTGCCTCTTCACTCAGGGGCTCTTCATTCTTAATTTCTTCACTCTGAATATCTTCATTCGGAGTTTCTTTTACCTGCTCTTCGCTTTCGGTCTCGGAAGCTTGTACGGGAACCTCTTCGGGCACTTCTGCCGGTTCTTCGGGCTTAATTTCCGAAACTGGCTCGATCACCTTGGTCTCAAAGCTTTCCGGTTCTTGCTGTACGGCATTGGCTCCGTATACCTTGGTATCGTCTTTGGTGTCGACGACCGCATTATCTTCTCCGAGAACTTCCTTGAGATTATCGGCAAGTTCTTTTTGCAGATCTATCGTATTGTACTTGCTGACATTAACGTCCTGGATCGTAATGTTATCTTCGATGTGTCCGACCAGACGCTTGTACTGCATCTCCTGGTCTTCGGTTAAGGGCTCGTGAAGTTTCTTTAATTCAAGCGCCTTTACAACATACTTGCCTTCTCCGAAGAAGATGAAGATCTGATCGCATTCTTCAACACACGAACTTGCAAAACCTACCCTGTGATAAAGATAGGCAAGTTCATACATCCATTTGGGTTTGCATTCGCGCTTTTGAAGTTCTTCGAGGATACTGATCCTCTCTTCAAGACTGGCCTCCTGGGCCTCGTAGAGTTTGTACTGAAGAATGTACCTTCCGGTATCTCTGGGTGCCACCTGAAGGTACTCTTTATAATACTCAACGGCATTTACGACATCGTTGAGTTTAATGGATAATTCACACAAAGAATATATTATCAGTCTTCCCTTTGGATTTCTCTGGTAAGCCAAAAGAAGGACGTCACGGCTGTCTTCAAATCGACGGCATATTTTATACAGATCGCTGACTGTACACAACATACTGCCGTTTTGTACGTTTCTCCAATCAATTGTATCCGCTATTTCAACTGCCTCACGGTACCTTTTTTCGGAAACCAGCCTCCTGATCTCCTCGGCCCTGGCCTTGTATTCGTACTTATCCACTCTGTCCACCCTTAATAACTAATACTGTTCAAAGGTAAAAATACCCTATCGTAAAAAAGTCTACCACACCATATATGTATTGTCAAAGCAAAAGGGACACTAAATGTAGTGTATATAAGACTTTTTTTGTTTTATTCTCGCGACAGCTCGTAGAAACACAAAAAAAGTCGCAAACCTGCATAAAAGCTAAGCTCACGACTTCCGCATGCGCCTCCAGGGGCTCGAACCCTGGACACCCTGATTAAGAGTCAGGTGCTCTACCAACTGAGCTAGAAGCGCATTCGCGTATTCAATTAGCGCAAAAATGAATATATCACACGATTCTGTATTTGGCAAGGAATTTTTAAAAATTCTTTGAACAATTTGTGAATATTATTCAGTTGATCAAAAATGCCGTCGATGCATGGGCTGCAAGACTAACATCTATGCTTTCATCAAACGTAATGGATCTTGAACTCCAGACCTCCGTTGCATTTACAGGCATATAAATCTCAAGTTCCGTAAGCGGTATGGAAATATCTGCCGCTTCTTCTCCTATATTAAATACTACCGCATACATTCCGCCTTCTGCCGAAACCGATGTCCACAATACGATCTCCGTACCGTTCTCAAACTTTCTGAAGACCTGATGGGAATGTCTTGAATCCCTGTGCATCTTAAGCATATTTTCGTTGGTGATAAGACCCATCGTAAAATCGTCGAATCCGGTCATTTCACCGCCGATCATAAGAGGAGAACGCATGATACCCCAAAGGTTCATCATGGTGATCTGCTCATTTTCGGTAAATGCGGTTTTATTGTTTTTGTCGTAATCCTGTCTGATCGGTCCTATCGGCAGCATATCCGCATCGGGATAATGGCCGGCACCCGTATGGATACTCCATTTTTCGGCACGTTCAAACATAGCATAAAGAAGCTCCCACTTATCCCAGAAATCATCGGTTATACGCCACATATTGGATGTTTCTTTGTAAAGCTGTGCTTTTTCAAGAAGCGCCGGTCCCGGTGAAAGAGAAAGAACCATATCCCGTCCGCAGTTTTGAAGTGCTGTCGATAAAAGAACAAGTTCTTCTTCCTCTCTCGGAAGTTCCCTGCAGATGTCGTCGCACTTCACGAAGTCGACACCCCACGAAGCGTAAAGGGAAAAGATAGAATCATAGTATTCACGAGCACCTTCTTTTGCGGCATCAACACCGTACATATCGGGATTCCAGTAGCAGATGCTGTTGGACCGGGCTATGTCTCTTGCGGTCTTTGAGCTGTTAAGAATAGGAAGGTCCTTGTGAACCGCCTGTCTCGGAATACCGCGCATTATATGTATACCGAACTTAAGTCCCAGAGAATGAACGTAATCCGCAAGGGGCTTAAAACCTTTACCGCCGGCCGAAGAAGGAAATCTGTTGGGCGCCGGGATCACACGTCCATACTCATCAAGACACAGATCCGCAAAGGGCCGGTATTCGTGGGTTACCGCACCGGGCTCATACCACTGTATATCAACAACTACATATTCCCAGCCGTATTCTTTGAGGTTTTCTGCCATAAAATCGGCATTCTGTTTAACAATATCTTCGGTAACGGCTGCTCCGTAGCAGTCCCAGCTGTTCCATCCCATAGGGGCGATCTTCGGTCTGTACATAATGTGATCCTCCGCATATTTTGATCTTGCTCTGATTATAAAATACTTCTTAGTAAAAAGAAACCTTCCCTTTGCAATAACACTTTCTTTGAATATCCCGTGCATTATGATAAAATAAACTTCAGCAATCCCGAAAGGACGGAATTATAATATGAGATTAAGCGACTTTTTAAGTTACCCCTCAATAGTGATCCAGTGCCATGACAATCCCGACGCAGACGCGATCGCCAGCGGATGGGGACTTTACCTTTATTTTAAAGAAAAAAACGTTCCCGTAAGGTTTATCTACGGAGGCAGATTTAAACTCCAGAAATCAAATCTTATGCTGATGATCTCAAGATATGACATTCCGATAGAATATGTCACCGAACTTAATGCACCTCCCCTTTTGATAACGGTAGACTGCCAGTACGGTGAAGGAAATGTACAGAAATTCGAAGCCGAAAACATTGCGGTCATCGATCATCACAGAGTTTCGCAGACACTTCCGCCCATGAATGATGTGCGTTCCAATTTAGGTTCCTGCTCCACCCTCGTTTGGCATCTTTTGGCCAAAGAAGGCATAGACGCAAATACCGATACGGATCTTGCAACCGCACTTTACTACGGTCTATTAACGGATACAAACGGTTTTGCGGAGTTATCTCACCCTATGGACCGTGACTTAAGAGACGAACTAAAAGTCCGCAGAAGCGACATTTCTCTTTTCAGAAATTCAAACCTTTCTTTTAACGAACTTAAGATAGCCGGCGAAGCGCTTATCAGGAGCGAACAGTTCAGTGATTATAAATACGGTCTTATAGAGACCAAACCGTGTGACCCCAACATCTTAGGTATCATAAGCGATATGTTTCTGGAGGTTGACACCGTTACAAGCTGTCTTGTTTACAGCATACTCGAATTCGGTGTCAAAATTTCCGTGCGCAGCTGTACCATAGAGGTTAATGCCAACGAGCTTGCCGGATATATCACCGAAGGAATAGGTTCGGGCGGCGGACACATGGACAAAGCCGGCGGATTTATCGACCGCAAAAGCCTTGATGAGCTGGGTATCGGTTATAATGCCGAAAGTATTCATGATTTCATGCACTCCAAAATGGAGGAATATTTTACTTCCACCGAGATCATTTATGTTAAAGATTATAAGGGTGATCTTTCTCCTTATCCGAAATTTAACAAAAAATCCATGCACTGCGGTTATGTCGATCCCAAAGCAATGAACTTAACCGGTATCGGTGTTTCCATCAGAACCATGGAAGGTGATATCGACATAACCCTTACGGATTCCATGTATATCATGATCGGTATCGAAGGCGAGATCTATCCTTCATCGATCGATCATTTCGAAAAGAGTTACATCTACAGCGATGAACCCTACACATTCCCGGGAGAATACGAACCGACGATCAAAGAGTCAAAGTCCGGAAACAAGATCTCTATCGTCGATTATGCAAAATCCTGTATTTCAACCGGTAAGCGTACGGTATATGCCCAAAAGCTCAATCACCGGATCAAGCTCTTTACCCAGTGGGACGAGGAAAAGTATTACCTCGCAAAACCCGGCGATTACCTGGTTGCTCCGATTGACAACCCCGAAGACGTATATATCGTCAGAAACGAGATATTTGCAACGACCTATGAGGAGGCTTAACAGCCAATGAGATATGATGCTTTTATAAGTTACCGCCACAGCGATCTTGATATGTTCGTGGCCAAAAAGATACATAAAGGGCTTGAAACATTCAAGGTTCCGCACCAGGTTGCCAAAAAGGGCGGCAAAAAGAAAATAAACCGAGTATTCAGGGACCAGGAAGAACTGCCCATCGGAAGCGATCTTACCAACAACATTTCCGGTGCGCTTGTTGAAAGTGAATACCTTCTTGTTATCTGTTCACCAAGGACACCTGAGTCATACTGGGTTAAAAAGGAAATACAGACCTTCATTTCATTGCATGACAGAGACCATGTTCTTGCCATCCTGATAGAAGGTGAACCGAACGAATCGTTTCCGCCGGAACTTTTGACCGATGAAAGCGGAAATCCCGTGGAACCTCTGGCCGCAGATGTTCGCGGTAAAAACCACGGTGAAATGAACAAGAAGTTAAAGACCGAACTTTTAAGGCTTGCCGCACCCATCCTTCACTGTACTTACGATGATCTAAGACAAAGACACCGTGAGAGAAGGATCCGGAAAGTTTTCTCACTTATAACCGCTGCATTTATGGTGATCGCAGGACTCGGTATCGGTTTTGGTATATACAATGCCAGGATGGCTGCAGAGATACAGAAGAACTTCCTTGAAAAACAGGTTTCCCAGTCAAAATCCTTAAGCGATACTTCCCTTTCCTTATTAAATGAAGGCGACCGAAGGGGCGCAACTCTTGTTGCCTTAAGTGCCCTTCCGTCCGAGAATGACGATCGTCCGTATGTCGCCGAGGCAGAATTCGCTCTCGGAAAAGCACTTCATGCCTACGATATTTCTTCCCGTCAGTCCAAAGACAGTCTTTTAAAGCATGATGTTACCGTCAGTACGATAGAACTGGATGCCGACGGCAAATATCTTACAACCGTAGACAATTTCCAGACCGTTTACGTCTGGGATCTTTCCACATATGAACTTCTTGCCAAGTTACCGCCGGAATATCTTGAAAACGGTGATGACAATGACGTTAAATACGCCAATGTCCTTTCCGGAAAACTTGTTGTTGTAAGAACCCGGAAATTAAGCATTTATACCATTGACGGTAAGGTCGAACGCGAGGAAACATACGATAAAGACGTCAACAAGTGTTTTGCAAATGTCAAAGAAGGCCTTGTCACGCTTATAAGCCTTGAATCATTTATGATATATGATGCAAAGAGCGATAAACTGAGACGGGAGACCCCACCTCTTTCCGAGATCAAAGGATCCTTTAATTTTGAGGGAGCCTTTTCTGCCGACGGTAAATATCTCGTCTTATCCGCAGGAGATTTCTTTGAAGAACAGTTCATCATAGCTTATGATACGGCTTCTTTGTCACATACTTTCTATAAGCCTACGGAGTCATATATTTCTGACTTAAATATCGATAACAAAGGAAATGTTTACTGTATCAGTTATGCTTCCAAAAGTATGGTGAATTCTTCATTGACCACCAGAACCGTCTATGTCGAAGGTTTTGCGAAAGATCTTGATATGGAAGGTCCCGCATGGAGTCACTCCGAAGAGGTTAAGACTGCACTGTTCAATGAAGCAAATGCGGTTGTTAAGGTAATTCCGATAACCGATTCCAACGGTTCTTCATATGATATTTTATCCGTTTCGCTGATGGATTCGATCCATGCCTTCAAAACAGACGGCACGGAATTGAGTGTAGCGGTATCCGGATACCCCATTGCTTCATTTCTTCATACCCCTGCGGGAATATGCTTTTACTTTATGAGAGACGGTTCGTCTGCAGCCGCAAACCTCCTTACCGGCACAGTGGTCCCGTCAGAACTTTTCGAGGATCTGAACGGTACATATATAAACGAATGCAAATCGCTTAACGGCACATTCGTCTTCCGCAAAAACCGTTCACCCGAAATACTCATCATGAAAGGTCTTAAAAAAGAAACTGCCACGGAACTGTACAAGTCGACCAACACTCTTTCAAATGCTTTCTTTTCTCCCGACGGACAGTATATGTGCATATATGAACAGGATGATCTGACAGATAAGTACACCTTCTCCGTCTTTGATTCGGCTACGGAAACTCTTGTAAATACGATCTCCACACCCGATGACGAAATGATCAGAAATCACGGATTTACATCGGATAACAATATATTCACGCTCGATCTTCTGGGAAAGATCACGCGTTACGATCTTAAGACCGGAAAGCCCGAATCCGTGACAGTGGGAGACGACTATTTTACACTTGATGAATCCTCGGTTTCATGCGATCACAGATACCTTTGTCTTTCAGGTTTTTCAGATTTCTATCTGTTTGATCTTAAAGATATGAGCTATAAAAAGGTGACCGAAAACAAAGAGGCTGCATTAACGTCCTTCCCTACGGTTACAGACGACGGTAAGACCATATACTTCTTTACCAAGGAAAACCACCTTGCAAGCATTGATACCGCAACAGGAAAGATCGATGATTCGTACGACGATAAGCTTGTCACCATAGCAGGTACAAAGGGTATGCCTTTCCTTACTATAAACAAAGATCAGGATAATCTTCTGGTTGCCTGCAACGACGGTAATCTCCGGGTTGTTGACACGGCAAGCAAACAGGTGATAAGCACCATACCGCTCGGCTTTAAGTATCACCTTTATGTCTCTTTCTGTAATGACCCCTCCAAGCTGCTCGTTCAGGGAGAAGACTATTTTATAAGGATCTTCGATCTTAATGAAAACAAATTTGTATATATTTCGTTTGAGCCCTACGACACTCTTACTTCATTTTCCGAGGATGACGACAATTATTACCTCGCGAATTACAATGAGCTTTTAGTGCTTAACAAAGATCTGTATGCACTTAAGACGGACGTTGCAGCCGCAAGACTTTACAATCCGGCCAAAAACACCTTTATATTCAAAAACTCCGGAACTTACTCTTCAATGCCTGTCCTTTCGCTTGACGAACTTAAGGCCATGGCCAAAGAACAGTTCGGTGATACAGAACTTTCCGAGAGCGAGAAGCTTAAATACCACATAGACTGACGGGTCGGAAAAAGAAAACGTTCCGAAGGTATACAGCGGAACAGAACGGACAGATATGATCTTCGATACACATACGCATTACGACGATCGGGCTTTTGACGAGGACAGAGACCTCCTTTTAAGATCGTTCAAAGACAACAATATTGCCGGAGCCATATGCGCTTCGGCAGAATTTGCTTCGATCCCCAAGATAATCAAACTCTGTGAGAAATACGATTTTCTTTTTCCCACGATAGGCATTCATCCCAATGATGCCGCAGATCTTTGGGGTGACAAAAGAACACTGCTTGAACACTGTATCGAAACCGTCAAACCCGTATCGATCGGTGAGATCGGGCTTGATTATCACTACGATGAACCATCGCCGGAAATACAGCGGGAAGCGTTTATTTATCAGCTTTCACTCTGCGATAAGTACGATCTTCCCGTCATAGTCCATTCGCGTGATGCGGCCGAAGAGACTTTCAATATAATAAAAGAACACGGACCGGCCAAAAAGGGCGTGATCCACTGCTATTCGGGTTCTCCCGAAATGGCCGTCGAATATGTAAAGATGGGTTATTACATCGGAGTGGGCGGAGTGGTAACATTTAAAAACGGCAGAAAGTTAAAAGAAACCGTTTCGGCAATCCCTCTTGATATGATACTTTTGGAAACCGACTGCCCGTATCTTGCACCGACACCTCACAGAGGAGAACGCAACTCTTCGCTTTTCCTGCCGCTCGTGGTCAGCGAGATCGCCTCATTAAAAGGCATCACTCCGGCCGAAGTCGAAGATGCCACGCTTAAAAATGCCGAACGGCTCTTCAATATATCTGTAAAGGATTTATAAGATGCCCGACCTTTCCAACATTTCAAATACGCTGGATGTACTTAAAAAGTACGATTTCAGCTTTCAAAAAAAATACGGCCAGAACTTTCTGATCGATTCAAATATACTGGATTCCATCATTGAAGGTGCGGATATTACGGGGGAAGACTGTGTTCTTGAGATCGGACCGGGTATCGGCACCATGACACAGAAGTTATGTGCAAAAGCACGCTTTGTGATCGCCGTTGAGATAGACAAAAAACTTATTCCCATACTTAACGACACGTTGTCGGAATATGACAACAAACTGATTCTTAATGAAGATATCTTAAAAACAGACATTAAGGATCTTTGTGAAAGATACAATGCCGGAAAACCCGTAAAGATCGTGGCAAACCTTCCTTATTACATCACGACTCCCATCATTATGCGTCTCTTTGAGGAACATCTTCCCATCGAAAGCATCACCGTAATGGTGCAAAAAGAAGTGGCCGACCGCATGAAAGTCGGACCGGGAACCAAGGATTACGGGGCGCTTTCTCTGGCGGTACAGTACTATTCGGCCCCTGAGATCGTAACCGTGGTTTCGAGAAACTGTTTTATCCCCAAACCAAACGTTGATTCGGCAGTCATTAAACTGTCCGTATTTAGCGACAATCCGATTAAAGTCGCCGACGAAGCCTTTATGTTTACACTCATAAGGGCAGCTTTTAACCAGCGCAGAAAGACACTGGCTAATTCTCTTTCAAATGCCGGGATCGCCGGTGTTACACGGGAATCCGTTGCAGACGCGCTTGATAAAATGGACCTTTCCCAAACTGTCCGCGGTGAAGTGCTTACGCTTGAACAGTTTGCCAAGTTGTCAGACCTTATCGGAAGATGATTTATCTAAGACCTTGTCAAAAGATGATTTATTTATGTTATTGAACGTTTTTTTACTGTTCAATGTCTGCTTTTTCGGATAATATGATAATAGAGTCTAAACAGACACAACCGATTCATATCATTTTTTATAAAAGAACGGAGATACGATCATGAAAGAATTCAAAGGCTTCAAAAAAGGCGTCAACCTCGGCGGATGGCTGTCACAGTGCAATTACAGCGATGAAAGACTTAACGGATTTATAGTCGAAGACGATTTTAAAAAGATGGCTTCCTGGGGCATCGATCACGTTCGTCTCCCCTTTGACTATAACATAATTGAAAGAGAAGACGGATCACGTAAGCCCGAAGGCTTTGCGCATATCGACAGAGCCGTTAAATGGGCAAAAGAAAACGGACTTAACATAGTTCTCGATCTTCATAAAACCGCAGGATTTTCTTTTTACGAAGGAGACGGACAGTCCGGTTTCTTTAAAGATGCCGATCTTCAGGAACGTTTTTATAAGATATGGGAAGAGATGTCGACCCGTTACGGTAATGACGAAGCGATCGCCTTTGAACTTTTAAACGAAGTTACCGATCCCGCCTACAGTGATTCCTGGAACAGTATAATAAAGACAGCTCTTACCCGTATACGTAAGATCGCTCCCGATACATATGTGCTTGTGGGCGGTTACTGGAACAACAGTCCCGATGCGGTCAAGGATCTTGAGGAGCCTTTTGACGACAAAGTCATCTATAATGTTCACTGCTACGATCCTTTGTTCTTTACCCATCAGGGTGCGCTGTGGGTACGCGAATTGGACCATTCCCTGAGATTTACATATGAACAGAGTGAAGCGACTAAGGAATATTTTCTTGAAAGATTCAAAGAGGCCTATGAAAAGGCCAAAAAGTACAATACCACCATTTACTGTGGCGAATACGGTGTTATCGAAAATGCTACACCCGAAGACAGTTTAAAATGGTACAAAGCGATCAATGCCGCTTTTGAAGAACTTAACATCGGCAGAAGCGCATGGACATACAGATCCATGAACTTCGGTCTTTCCGATGACAGAATGTCAGGCGTGATCGACGAGCTTGTAAAATATCTGTAATACCGATAACAAAATATAGACAGACGAAGGAACAGTTATGAATACGGTTCGAAGAGCCAATGAAACCGATATCGACAGTATACTTAAACTGTTAATACAGGTGGATATGGTACATCATAACGGAAGGCCGGACATATTTAAGGGACCTGCCACAAAATACAATGCCGCAGAGCTTAAAGATATCATCGCCGATGATACCACTCCCGTTTTTGTTTGTGTAAACGAATCGGGAGAGATAATGGGTCATGCCTTCTGCATTCATCAACAGCATGTCGGTAATTCGGTCCTTACGGATATAAAGACTCTCTATATCGACGATATATGTGTCGATGAAAATTTTCGTAAAATGGGAGTCGGTAAATCCCTGTATGAACATGTTATCAAATATGCCAAAGAGTCGGGATTCTACAATGTGACCTTAAATGTATGGTCATGCAATCCCGGTGCTTTAAAGTTTTATGAAACAATGGGACTTAAACCGCAAAAGATCGGTATGGAAACGATAATCGGTGATATCTGATTTAAGCAATACCGGTAAGTGGTTTCAGATCATATTAAGAGGAGGAATACTATGCTTTACGATGGCAAAATACTGATCGGTAAATCCGAGGGGGAAAACATTTATATCTATCCCAAGATGGCAAACCGTCACGGAATGATATGCGGTGCAACCGGTACAGGTAAGACTGTAACTTTAAAAGTAATGGCTGAATCTTTCAGCGATATGGGAGTTCCCGTATTTTTGGCTGATATCAAGGGTGACCTTGCCGCTATGTGTGTTAAGGGAACCGAAAATGAAAACGTGACAAAACGTGTTGAAAAGATGGGACTTAAGGATCTGGGATATGACTTTAAGGAATATCCTTCAACTTACTGGGATGTATACGGAAAAGCAGGTATGCCTCTTCGTACTACGGTTTCAGAGATGGGCCCCATACTTCTTTCAAGAATACTCGATCTTAACGATACTCAGACAGACGTTCTTACGGTTCTTTTCAAAATCGCGGATGACAACGAGCTGTTACTTGACGATATCAAAGACTTAAAAGCGATGATCCAGTATCTTTCCGAGAAAGAGGTAAGAGACGAGGTCGCTCCCGTATACGGAAATCTCTCTCCTCAGTCACTTGCGGCGATCCAGCGTGCGATAGTTGCTCTCGAAGCAGACGGTGCGGATAAGTTCTTCGGTGAACCCGCACTCGATATAAGAGACTGGCTCGATCATGACAGAGACGGAAAAGGTGTTATCCAGATACTTGACTGTCAGGAACTTATACTTCATCCCAGAACATATGCGACCTTCCTGTTATGGCTCATGAGCGAACTCTTTGAAGAGCTTCCCGAAATGGGTGATATGGAAAAACCCAAGATGGTATTCTTCTTTGATGAAGCTCACCTTCTTTTTGACGGAGCTCCCAAGGTATTGCTTGAGAAGATCGAACAGGTAGTCAAGCTCATCCGTTCCAAGGGCGTCGGCGTTTACTTCATAACCCAGAATCCCAGAGATATCCCCGACGGTGTACTCGCACAGCTCGGTAACAAGGTTGAGCATGCACTTCGTGCATATACTCCCGCAGAGCAGAAAGGTGCAAGAGCTGCAGCAACGGCATTCAGAGAAAATCCTGCATTTGATACCTACACGGTACTTCAGGAACTCGGAACCGGTGAAGCACTGATCTCTGTACTTGATGAAAGCGGTATCCCCACTGTTGTACAGCGTGCCAAGATCCTTCCTCCTCAGAGCCAGATGGGAACACTTGATGACTCCGAAAGAGAATATCAGATAAAGCATAATCCTCTGTTCCATAAATATGATGAAGACAAAGACAGAGATT
>JAEEGL012955749.1_pt1 | contig 48181 bp, 41 predicted proteins | sample 9134231 | NCBI WGS metagenome assembly JAEEGL01 (sample SAMN16246548, study PRJNA631951) | gut metagenome | biome: gut microbiome; feature: rumen; material: fiber-attached | host: Bos | place: Iran: Karaj | collected 2018-10 | reverse complement strand
TCATACGGTAAGTTTGTGATAAACAGAATATCGTAAACTTCCTCTCCATTTATGTCTTCCCATATGTCGTCTTCAGCCTTAATGACCTTGTAATCATCACCAAAACACTTCAATATGGATCTCAACAGAATCTCTTCAATGTTAGAAGTGTCCCCGTCGCATACTATCGCCAGGAATCCACCTTCATTGTACTTTGTATTGCCGATTTTCTTAATGTCCTCTTTTGTTACTTCTATGTTCATGATTTAGAATAGCATATATTGTTCTACATTTGTCTAGTAGATTATTAAAAAAATCATTTTTCATGTAATCCTCATTATCCTGCCATGACCAAAATCGATCTAATCTTTCTTCACTGGTCATTTTATCAAAATCATCATGAGCCGCCTTAAAATCAGTAACCATTTTCTGCGCCTGCTCAATTATGCGATCAAACGAATACATGATTGACAGTTTACTATATGATTCAATTATCTTAGAATAAGCATCACCCATGTCCTTTTCATTAATATCGTAGTGCCTATTGGTGTAAAAGAGGTTATTGATGCTAGACCTGAATAAAAAGTTGAATTCCAAAGGGTTGGCATCGGTTAAATATTCTTTCTTACCTAGATATAAATCCAATTCATCCTTTGATATCTTGCCAGCTTCATACTGTAGCATGAGATGACACATAAAATTTGCGACATTCATCAAGACATTTGTTTCAGATACCGCAAAATGCATGTCAGGGTCCTTATAACTCCCATCCACATAATGAATCATTTCATTGGCAGCGTCTTCAGCATTGTCAAAAACATGAATCACTCTAGTTCCTTCTTTTTCTTCTTCCATACTTATATGATTGATTATAAATAAATTAAACTCATATTCTAATAATAAGAAGACAATACCGTTATTATCTCCATTTTCATCATTTCAGTAATAAGGATTCATCTCGACAATTACCGCGTTTTTCACATTTAATTTCAATTTCAACAATTGCAGTAACATTTTAAAACAAAAGAGACTTTACAGTTTCTAATAATATTGAATGAGTAGTTTTTCTGTGCAGATTGACTGCATCATTCTTATCTAAATTTGCAGCGTGAAATAGAAATAATAACCTAATAACATTATTATGAAAGTTTTATCAATTCAACAACCTTGGGCGTCTCTTATTGTTGCAGGTATCAAGGATATAGAGAACCGCACTTGGAAACCTAAAGAAACTCCTGGTCGCATTCTCATTCACGCAAGCAAAAAGTGTACTATGCGAACCGTGAGCAACGAGCCTCTTGAATGGGTACAAGAAATCTTTAACGAACAACTCTTTGGCAATTTGCCTAACTTTCCAGACATGCCTGATAGTTCTATTATCGGCTATGTAACTGTAGATGCTATTGACAAAGATAATGCCCATAGTATTTGGGCTGCAGGTGAAAGTTATATTGAGGACCTATATTATTGGCATCTCAAAGATGCTTACATGTTTGACGAGCCAATCAAAGGTGTGAAAGGTAAGCTTCATCTTTGGGATTATGACATAGATGAGAACAATCTGCCACCTGCTCACAAAGTTGAGCTGAAATCCATCACCGTAAATGAAGATAATATCATTATTCCCGTCCCAGAGGACACATTCCTCAAACTCACTCCTAATAGTTCATTTACACTGGAGGTTTGTACACTCGCTGAATTGTTGTGCCAACCTGATGTGTATGATATGAAGCCGTTTAAGACTATAATATTTTCTTACAAGGGGCATCAGCGGACCTTTGTCCTCAAGCCAGAAACCGAAGTGCTGTATATCACTGATGGCAGCGAGGATCAGGATCAGTTAAAATACCTCTCTATTCTTGAACCAGAAGGAGCTACCCGCTGGATAGCATATTTCATTTGGGGAGATGAGATTTAATAAACTATTATTTAATATATTTTAGATGATGACTTACAAGGAATTTGCATCGAAGGCCGAAAATATTATTCAGGCCATTGATAATGAGAATTATGAAATATATTTAGAAGCGCCAAACTTCGTTAGTGAGCTAAAGCTCGATGGATGTCTCTATCTAATTGTGAGAGACATAGATGGACCGAAGTCTAGTAATGACTGTGGCTCTGGAAAATACACAATCTGTGGGGAAGAGTTTTATCATAAGTTTAGCTTTGAAAATGACGAAGAGCCTGAAAGCAATTTCTTTACTAAAGCTAAAGAACTTGAAGGTTACCCTAACGAAATAGAGGAAGATGTAAATAATATCATTCAACATCTAAAAGACAAAATAAGAGAACTGGCACCAAGTCTTGATGGTGTTGAAGAACAAGCAGAAGCTTATGCTAAAGCAATGGGAATCTACTATGATGAGGCATTTTGGTATGACGATCCAGATTGTCCCTGCGAATATGAAGAGGGGGCAGATGATGATTCTAATGAAAACAGCGAATAACTTAAGATACTTCCATGATCTCACTCGTGATTAGATCCTCAATGTTGAACATTGAATCGAAATAGAAAAAACTTATTAACTTTTTTGCACTGGCAATACTTCAGAAGCAAAAAAAATAGTAACTTTGACGGATTGTAAAAACTTTGATATAGTCATTTTTAGATATTATCATATTAAATTCTAAATTTCAAAGAGTATGCCTATTAACAAAAACGCTTACATTCGATACAGAACGCTCGATCAGTGTTTCCGCAACCGGCAAAAGAACTATTTTATTGATGACCTTCGTGACGCTTGCGAAGAAGCTTTAGTTTCGAGCAACTTCGTTGGTGGAGTGAGCCGCCGCCAGATTTATGATGACATCAGATTCATGGAAAGTGATGATGGCTTTTCAATTGAGCTTGATCGCAAGCATGATGGGAAAAAAGTATATTATCGATATACCGACACCAGCTTCAGTATCAATCAGCAACCTCTCTCTAGAGATGAAGCTCAGCAATTGCAAAAAGCTATTGTCACTCTCACACGTTTTCGTGGTTTACCACAGTACGACTGGATTGAGGATGTCATCGCCAATCTAGAACACCGCTTCAACGCAGACGGCGATAGCGACGGACTGGTATGCTTTGAGCAAAACCAACAACTCAAGGGGTTGGAACATTTGAGTACATTTATTGACGCCGCCACCGAGCATCGGGTACTCAAAGTTCAATACCGCAGTTACAAAGATGGCAGTAAGGAGGTAACACGTATAGTTCATCCGTACTACCTTAAGCAATACAATAATCGTTGGTTTGCATTTTGCTACGACGATGCCACACATTATATCAACAACCTTGCCTTAGACAGGTGTTTAAGCATTGACCCCATGCCTGAAATGACCTTCAAAGTCAATGAGGATATTGATTTTGACCATTATTTCGATGACGTGGTGGGGGTAACTCTACCTAATAAGGGTGTCAAACAGAAGATTATACTGCGTACCAACGAACGTCGATATCCCTATTTATCATCTAAGCCAATACATCCATCTCAACGGATAGAAGATCGCAAAAAGTGCATCATCTCGATTGAGGTAATGCCTAATAAAGAGTTGGAGCAGCAAATTCTCTCTTTCGGTCCCGATCTTGAAGTGCTGGAGCCTGCGGAGTTCCGCAATCAGATTAGAGAAAAAGTTGCTCTCACGCTACAACAATATAATGCTGGGTAGTAAGACTGCACACTTGAATAATAGTTTTGCAGCGTCAAACGAGAAATAGATAAGATATGGATAAAACCGATAACATCCGAGTACTAACACTGTTCAATGAACTCCATAAATGCCTTGATAAATTAAGAGGGAGTGTTCCCGAAACCTTTAACTCGCTTTTAATGCCGTTGCTTTATGTGCTTTGTGCACATCATGAAGGGCACCTTGTGTCCCTGGTAAGTGATGGCCCGAACATTTTCACTGAGGATAAGCGCATTCAGCCTCTTTTAGATGAGAATATGGATGATGCTGAATCGGATTTACTTAAACGAATTCGTCTCTCTGTTGACAAACGATTATTTGAAGGCAAAACCTTGCAAATAATTGATGAGTTTTACTCTCGCAATAGCGATCTCATCAAAGAATATTACCCAGAGCTTATTGAATACATTTTTTCGTTTTATTCCAAGAACTCGGGCAAATATTCTGGCATATTTGTAACACCCATAGAATTAACAGAGTTAATGTATTCTTTTGTTCTCCAAGCAAAACCGTCAACCGTCTATGACCCCTGTGCTGGATTGTGTTCCGGTGTATTGCTTCCTGGAATGGAATCTGTCAACTTTGTAGGTCAAGAAATTGATGAACATGTTAAAATTCTTGCAGATGTGCGTCTTGAGGCACATGGCAAAAGTGTTTCGTTTCATCGAGAAAGCTGTATAGAGAAATGGCGAGGAGAAGAGGCTGATTGTCTGTGCTCAGACTTTCCCATTGGAGTGAGAGTTGAGGCCGTTATCAATGACAGAAAAAGGCATACAATGCTGGAGGATATCATTTTGTGGAACTTCTTGAACACGCCCTCACTGAAACATGCTGTTTTTCTTGCCTCAATGAGGTTTTGCTTCGACCGATTGAACTTTGACTTGCGTAAGACATTATGTGAAAAGAATTATGTAGATACAGTAATAGAGCTACCATCAGGTGTCCTTACCTATTCTGGAGTTAAAACAGTGATTGTTGTCCTAAATAAAGAACGCACCTCCAAAGACATTAGATTCATCTCAGCTACCGATTGTTTCATTCAAGGGAATAGAGAAAAATCACTTGATCTGAATTTGCTGATGATGCGACTCAAAGCTAAGTTGGATGAGCAAATGTGCGTTTGTGACGTCAGTGAGACTTATAAACATGATTGTTTATTATCGCCCTCAGAATACATTGATTCCAAAAACGAGTTACAGGCCGGACAAAAGTTGGTGGAATTCTCTGATTTGGCAACTGAAATCAGGAAAACACGATACGATGATACAAAAGGTGCTGTTCTTGATGAAAAGCAAATGTTTGATAGCATAGCATCTTTCCACACTGTTGAGCATCATTTTGAAAAACAGAATGTAACGTATCGTACTTTTAACAAACTAACCCAGCCATGCATCATTTTCAACCTAAGGGCTAGCAAGTTTTTTATCAAGACCGATGAAACACCTCTCTTTGTGTCGCCTAACTATCGTGCATTTGCAGTTAACACCGCAATTTGTTTACCTGAATATTTAGTTTTAGTTATCTTGAACTCTCCACAAGTAAAAATTCAGGCTGGACTAGGTGTAGGAGCTCCTCGCATTAATTATCGACGTTTGTCATTGCCCATCTTTGTTGACTTGAATAGTCAAAAGCAGATTGTGGAAAGAGAATATCGCAGAGAAGCTCAACAATACCGCAAGAAACTGGAGAGGCTTCAAACATTGAGCGGTGAATCATCGGATCTTCTCCACAATCTTGGTGTTACCTTCACTAAGTTAAGTGCAGGAATAGCCATACTGCAAAAGAACAACCCATCAGCAACAGTCAATTCACTTGACGATAATGTACGCTTTGCTTTACGCCAGATTAACTGTACCGGCACTGATTTTTCAAAGGCTGTACCCACAAAGCAAAAAGTAGTTCTTCAGGAACTTATTGAAAGATACTTGGAAGCATGGAAGAACTTTGGCTATGGCTCATTCTCGCTTCTGCCTCTGAAATCATCTATTCCTCAAACAAAAGTTGAAGTAGATCCAGTTTTGCTTTTCACTGCTCTTGACTGCATCTTTATCAATGCACATCAGCATGGATTCAGCAAGCGTGACATTAATAACAACCAGGTTTCGGTAGAATTGAAAGCTGTCACCATCGATGGGCAGAAATATGCACTTATCAGCATAGCAAATAATGGTGAGCCGTTACCTGATGGTTTCACTTTGCAGGATTTTGCCACTCGTGGTGTAGTCGGGCTCAATTCTTCTCAAGACGGATTAGGCGGACATCATGTGGCGTCAATTGTCCATCTTCATGATGGCAAGATATCTATTGAGAGTAGTTCAGAATGGCTTTCATTCAACATACTTCTTCCCACATATACTAATGCAAAAGATACTGTTTTCGATGAATACGAGTGTGAATACATATAATATTATCTGGGCCGATGACGAATGCGCAACGCTCAAGAAAGATGAGAACATTCGTGAGCTGCTCGATGAAATGGGAATTGAAGTTCTTGACTATGTTCCCACGTCAGAAAAGTTGCGTAAATCGCTTGACGAATACAAGGACAAAGTTGATGCTGTTGTTATAGACGGAAACTTTAGTCGAGAAGATGTGCCTTATCTTGAGGGTGACGACATCAGTGGGCTTATTCACTCGCTTTCATTGATTGAAGTCTATAATATCAAACGTGACATTCCATTTTTCCTTTACACGGGGAAAAAACAAATGCTTCAAGAAATCTGCTCAAATGGAGAATTGAACTACTTCAATAAGAATAAGCGGATTTTTCAAAAAGGCCACCTCAAAGAGTTGATTGAAGCCATAATAGAAGCGGTTGAACACATTCAATCGGTGGAATTCCGTGTTCGCAAGAGATATAAAAAGATACTTGATTTTGCTAAAGGCATTGATAATGAATGCTCCGACAATCTTTACGAGTATCTGTTAAATGAGGCTCGAGACATAGATTTTAATCGAACAGAAGCCATGTTCAACAACTTGCGTAACATATTAGAACGCATAACTACACTTTGTCGTGAATGTAGAATAACACCTGAAGAAGTGAATTCTCTCAACAATTTTAAATACTATTGGGCCGGGAAAAATGGTCTTAATGATTGTACAAAGTGCCCTATTGAGAATATGCCAAAGGCATTATCCTCGACATTATGGAATCTTATTGATATGGTTCAAGATGGTTCTCATAACAAAGACAATCTTAATCTTTTTGTGAGGGAATATGTAACTGACACCAAATCTCCATTCCTCTTTAGGACATGCCTTTATATAACGTTAGACACGCTCAGATGGTTTAGTTCAATTCATACACAATTGATGAAAGGAGATTTACGACCCCCTCTATATAAATCAAAAGAATCATAATTCTTCTTTGTTGTGCATTAAGGCTGCACAGAATTGGTTTTACTTTGCATCAGATATAAAAAAAACAACATAACAGAGCAATGAACAAACAACAGTTAGCAAATCGAATTTGGGCGTCAGCCAACAGTATGCGTAACAAGATTGACGCCAATGAGTACAAGGATTACATCTTGGGATTGATTTTCTACAAGTTCCTATCAGATACCGAGATCAAATTCCTTGCCTCGTTGGATATTGAGGAGGATGACCTCCCCAATGTTGTTGAGGACGAAAATAATCCCGACATGGCCACTCTAATAGAGGAGTGCCAAAAACGCATTGGCTTCTTTATCGAGTACAAGTACCTTTTCAACACATGGCTTGAGACTCAAGAATTTGACGTGAAAATTCTTAGTGAAGCGCTCTCTAGTTTTGACCGTTTGATGAGTGCTGATTATGAACCCGTCTATGAAGGCATCTTCACGACACTTCGTGAGGGACTCACCAAATTGGGAGATAGTGCTGCTGCTCAGACCAAGGCTCTGAAAAAACTCATTGATCTCATCAAGGACATCCCCACCGACGGCAGTCAGGATTATGACGTGCTGGGCTATGTATATGAATACCTCATCAGTAACTTTGCCGCTAATGCCGGCAAAAAAGCCGGTGAATTCTACACACCCCATGAAGTTGCCATGGCCATGAGTCAAATTGTGGCCGACCACCATAAGGACAAGGAAAGCCTTGAAATCTATGACCCGACAAGCGGATCGGGCTCTCTCCTTATCACAATCGGCAAAGCGGTAGGGAAGCATATTACGGGCAAAAACAAAATCAAATATTATGCACAGGAACTCAAGGAAAACACCTATAACCTTACCCGCATGAATTTGGTGATGCGAGGCATCATTCCTGCCAATATCATCACCCGTTGTGCCGACTCACTTGAGGAAGACTGGCCTATTCACGAGGAAGGTATTGACATTGACAAACCTTTAGCTGTCGATGCGGTTGTCAGCAATCCACCTTATTCCCAACATTGGGATATCAAGGGAAAAGAAACGGATGCTCGTTTTATTGGTTATGGCGTGGCTCCCAAGACCAAGGCCGACTATGCTTTCCTTCTCCACGAGTTGCACCACTTGAAGCACGATGGTATTATGACCATCATCATGCCACATGGAGTGCTCTTCCGTGGCAAGGCGCCGAAGAAGTTTGACGAGAATGGCAGGCTCTTGCCTATGGAACTTCAAGAAGAAGGCCAGGGCGAAGCCCAAATCCGTTCCAACCTCATCGAGAAGAACAATATTGATGCCATCATTGGCTTACCTGCCAACATCTTCTTTGGCACGGGTATTCCAACGCTTATTATGGTGTTAAAGAAAAACCGTGGTAACGAGGGAGTCCTGATTATCGATGCATCCAAGGGCTTTGTTAAAGATGGCAAGCAGAACCGATTGCGTGCTTGTGATGTCAAGAGAATAGCCGACACTTATCGTGATCGCAAGACTATTCCAGGATACTCACGTGAGGTCAGCCGTGACGAAATCCGCCGTAATGAGTACAACCTCAATATTCCTCGTTATGTAGATTCTAGTGAGGCTCCCGAGAAATTTGACATTTACGCAACCATGTTTGGAGGTATTCCCAACGCTGAAATAGATGACCTTAGCAAGTTCTGGGAAACATTCCCGTCACTACGTAATGAGCTTTTTGAACCGGTTGCGGGTCAGCCTACTTCAGTCATCAAATCCGGTGTAATTTCTGAGAGGATTAACTCTAATGCTGATGTCATCAAGTTCAAGGAGAGTTTTGCTAAAGCCTTTGAAGACTTTGGCAGACTGTTGCGCATCAGGCTCATTGACCATATAGAGGAGGTCAAGGATATTCCCGAAAATGACCATATCACCAACGAGATATTTACTCGTATGGAGGACCTACCTCTGGTTGATCGCTATGCAGCATACCAGATTCTGGCTAACCATTGGCAAGACATTATGGGCGACGTGGAAGTTATTCAAACTGAAGGTTTCGGAGCATGCAATGCCATTGACCCCAAATACAAGATTGTCAAGAAAGACGACAAGACCGAGGAAGTGACTGATGGTGAGAAAGGACGCATCATGCCTTTTGATCTTGTTCAGACTCATTTGCTTCCCAACGAACTTGCTGCTCTCAACAAGTTGATTGCTGCTAAAGAAGAACAGGACAGCATCCTTGACGGTATCCTCGGGAATCTCGACGCCGAAGAGCAGGAACAGTGGCTTAACGACGATAACACCAAGTGGGACAAAAACAAGGTCACTAAAGCCTGGAATGAAGTCATGACTGATGTGACTACTCCTGAGATTGAGATGCTCAACGAATATTTGACACTCTCAAAGAGGAAGGAGAAGCAAGACTTTATTGCTTCCCATCCTTCACCTTGTTGGGACCTCATGGAGCCTTCCAAGGACAATACCTTTACTAAGGCGATTGTAAAAAAACAACAGGCTGCTCTTGCACTTCAAGTGGAATTTGATGAAGAATCGACCGAAGGCAAACTGAAACGTATAGTGTTAGCAATGGAACGCTCTTCAGATCTCTCCAAGCAAATCAAGCAGGCGGAGATAGAGCTTCTGGAACTCACCAAAGACACCATTAAAACAATGGATATGAACACCATCAACCAGATGCTCGAGATCAAATGGATTGCTCCTATTACGTCTGGAATAGATGCCATGCCGAATAAAATACTTGATGAATTGGCTAACTCAATCAAGTTGCTTGAAGGGAAATATGCTACACGTCTTGTTGATGTCCACGACAACATCAGCAGAGCTTCATCGTCACTGGCTTCGCTGATTGACGAACTTACTGGAACACAACACGATATGCAAGCAATGCAAGAACTTAAATCACTGTTAATCAACAAATAAATCATGATAGACCAGGATTTAATGCCGAGAATACGATTCAATGAGTTCCATGAGCCATGGAATCATCTTTCACTTGGTCGTTTAGGGGCAATTAAAATGTGTAAACGCATTTTGAAGTGCCAAACTTCTGAAACAGGAGATATTCCTTTTTATAAAATTGGAACTTTTGGTAAAACCCCTGATGCGTTTATTAGCAAGGAGACTTTTGAGGAATATAAAAAACTATATTCCTTTCCCAAAGTAGGAGATATTCTTATCTCCGCAGCTGGCACTATAGGAAGAACCGTTCGCTTTTCAGGAGAGGATTCATATTATCAGGATTCTAACATTGTATGGATAGATAACGATGAAACAACTGTTATTAATCCGTTTCTTGAAATTCTTTATTCTGTTGTAAATTGGAATACTGACACCACAACAATTCAGAGATTATACAATGATAATCTTCGACAAACTACAATCTTCTCACCAAAGTCTTTAATTGAACAAAATAAAGTTGGAAGTATATTTCATCATATAATTGAGATTCTAACAGCAAGACAGAAGGAATTGGAGAAGTTGGAGAATGTAAAAAAGGCTTGCATAGAGCAAATGTTCCCAAGCAAGGGTGAGACCATACCACAACTTCGTTTCAAAGGATTTGATGATGAATGGAAAATCTACAAGCTCGAAGATATTGGAATTCTCCTCAGCACAAGCACTTTAGGTTATGCTGATTTGACTGAAAACGGCAAGTATCCATGTATACTATACGGAGAGCTCTACACCAAATACGATGAGATTATTATGAATGTAATTTCTCATACAGATGTCAAGGCAACTGAAATAAAGAAAAATGATATATTGTTCCCGACATCAACTACAGTAGATGCAATATCATTAATTGCCCCATCATGTATGAACAACGATTTTGCCGTAGCGGGAGGTGATATGTTTATCATTCGTCCGTATGATCATGTCGATGGGAATTTTGTTTCTTATGCGATTAACAATGTTTCTCACCTAAAATTGTCACTTGCTAAGAAAGCTCAAGGATTAACCATTGTTCATATACATTACAACAGTATAAAAGACGAGACCATATTGCTTCCTTCAATTGAAGAGCAAAAACGAATAAGCAAGTATTTTCGTCATATGGACGAGTTAATATCAGCTAAGCGTCAGGAGATAGAGAAACTACAAAATATCAAGCAGGCGCTGCTTGACAAAATGTTTGTATAGCTATTGTTCCATCACAAAAATGACCATATATGGCACAACAAAATCAAAAAACCGAAAACCATGTTACCGAGTTGTTGTTGGATTATCAACATGACCTGGGGTGTAAGAGAATTCGAGATTTGTTCAATCATAAAACATATTTTGAAATTCTAAAGAAGAAGTATGATGAGAACACCCATAGCGCTTTCATTGCATGGCTGCTGGAGGGGGCGGATTTTAATCTACCCAAAGAGGATCTTCCTATCATGTATTTCCTTGACCTGCTGATTGAAAAGACTCTTAACGATAACAATCAGAAGTTTAATAAAAATCTCAGGCACAGTATTCTTACTCGTTCTGCCAATACCAATATCGAGATAAAGGAAATCTCTACAGAGAGGGTCATTAAAGATCTTAGCTCAATAGGGGAATCGAAGGATAGAATTGATGTCTATATCGAATGTTGTGTTAAGATTGGCCGTAGTAACCAATTGCTTCAAATATTTATTGAAAACAAGATAGGATCGGTAGAAGGTGGCCCTAAAACTCCGCCAAAGAAAGCAAATCAGCATTATATTGACTATTGTAAATTGCATCAAACACAAAGATATTACTTGGCCTGTCATGATTCATTCATGCCCAAAACAGATTTTGCCAAAAAATTCATTAATGAAACAGGAAATAAAACGGGAAATAAAAAAGGTACTGTTGAACAACTGTTTGTATACCTAACGCCATCAGACGCAATTGGCCCGAAAGATAAACACTTCATTCACATTAGTTATCAAGAATTCTATAACAGAGTCTTATCACCATTATTGATGGAGACCAGCTTAGAGACTACTTGTTATTCTCTGATTAAGGAATATGCACTCACATTAACCTTGCCCCCAGCTAATAAGGCTGAAAGAAGGCAAATATTGGCCATAGCATTGGGTGGAGAAGAGAAGAAACTATTAAATAGATTTTGGCAAAAACACCGGGAACTAATAAAGCATGCAGCAGATTATGCCGCAGATAACTCCCACGATGAGGCTAAACCTGGCCGAAATAGCACCCAACAAAATGCTGATTTACTATTGAAGAAGTTCTGGGATATGAATAGCGATGTGATTATGGCTGCTTGTCACCTTCGCTTATATGATAAACAAATTGAAACAAAAGATTTTGAGGAAATCAATTATATTCTATCAAATCTTACAGGTGGGTGGGATAGATATGCTTTCAGATATAATAATAAAACATCTAAGCATTTGTTTAAAAGGAAATTAGTGTTAGAGGTCGTTAAAACATTATATAGTGATGGGACGAGATTTAATTTAGAAAAGATTCAGCCGCTCATATGGTTTGATAACAGAAGCAAAGCTCCTAAAGAACATAAGTATTTAATACCCATTTCAGAACTCGCCCAAAAATATCAATATAAAGAAGACGAACTTAACAAAAGGTTCTTTTCTGAAGAGTTTGAAATTGATGGTGAAAAGTACCGTCTTTCAAATCAATGGGGCGCAGGTTATATCTTCAATGCTTTCATTGACAAGATGGCAGAAATAGGTGTAATCATTAAGCAGGTTGCTGTTAATGGGACTGTAAAATGGGATGAAAACAATTAATTATTTGTATAACCAACTAAAAAACAAAATATTATGCCAGTAGATGTATTAATTCAACCATTCAACAAGGAGCTTGAATTTGAAGCAGCCCTTGCCAAACAACTCACCAAACACGGGTGGGAGCCACAAATCCTAAACAACCCCAGTGAGGCTGATCTTATCCGTAACTGGGCGGCTATAATTTACAATAATAACCGTGGTGTCGACCAATTGGGAGAGTTCGAGCTGACCGATACCGAGATGGCTCAGGTAATTGAGCAGTTCAACAAGTGCAAAAATCCCTATGAGCGTAACAAGCTCATCAACGGGGGAATCGTGGTTATTAAACGTGATAACCCTGCCGACATTAATAAATGCGGCAAAGAGGTGTTCCTCAAAATCTTTGACGCTCGGGAAATCAGTACTGGTCAGAGTGTTTATCAGATTGTGCGTCAACCCCGTTTTGAGACCAAGCATCCACTCGCAAGTACTCGACGCGGCGACGTAATGCTGCTTATCAACGGCATGCCCGTCATCCACATAGAGCTGAAGCGCTCAGGCGTTGACGTGACTCAGGCTGTAAACCAAATTAAGAAGTACACCCATGAGGGTGTTTTTGCCCAGGGAATCTTCTCGCTTGTGCAGGTATTTGTGGCCATGACCCCCGAGAAGACACTCTATTTCGCCAACCCTGGGGACGAGAAAAACTTCTCTCCTAGTTTCTATTTTCATTGGGCCGATTCCAATAATGATGAAACTTTTGACTGGAAGCGTATAGCAGCCAACTTGCTCTCAATCCCTATGGCTCATCAGCTTGTGGGTTCTTATACTATAGCCGATGACAAAGACGAAACGCTGAAGGTATTGCGCAGTTACCAGTATTATGCAACCAATAAGATCTGTGACCGTGTCCATCAGATTAATTGGGATGATCACCAACATAAGGGCGGCTTTATCTGGCACACGACTGGTTCAGGAAAGACCATGACTTCGTTCAAGACTGCCCAACTTATATCCACATCTAACGATGCTGACAAGGTCGTGTTCTTGCTTGACCGCATCGAGTTGAGCACTCAGTCCTTAGACGAGTACCGTGGCTTTGCCGGTGAGAAAGACAATGTGAACGATACCGACAATACGCAAGACCTTGTTAGGCTCCTAGAAAGCAACGATAAAGAAGATTGCCTTATTGTCACATCTATTCAGAAGATGAGCCGTGTGAACACCGCCAATAACGTGCCCGAGTCATCATTAGCGGCAATTGGCAGGAAGCGTGTCGTCTTCATCGTTGACGAGTGCCACCGTAGTGTATTTGGTGAGATGCTCATGAGTATCAAGAACACCTTCCCTCGTGCTGTCCTTTTTGGCTTTACTGGTACTCCAGTTTTCGAGGACAATGCCCATAAGGAGATCACCACCGAGGTCATCTTCGGAGACATGCTTCACAAATATACGCTTGCCCACGGAATACCCGATGAGAATGTGCTAGGCTTTGATTTGTATCGTGAAGACACCTTCAATGAACAGGAAATACGTGAGGCTGTTGCTTTGAGAATGGCCGGCGTGGAGTCTGTTGAGGAAATTGGCGAGAACAAAGAGATGCGTGACATCTATGACAAATGGATGAACGAAGTGGACATCCTCAAAGTTGAGGATGAAGCCAAATCTCTATATTATAGCGACAATCATCATCTTGCTGTAATGAACAAGATTGTGAGTGAACGTCCTGTGCTAAGTCATAACGGCATGTTCCATGCTATTCTTGCCACTAAGAATATTCCTGAGGCGATTGCCTACTATGAACTTTTTAAGGAGCATTATCCCGAATACAACGTTGTCGCTATTTTTGATGACAACATCGATAATAGCGAGCATGCCGCTTATAAAGAGGATGCTATTCTCATGATGCTTGAGGATTACAACAATAAGTTTGGCACCAGCTTTCAACAATCGACCTACGGCCGATATAAAAAGGATGTTGCGAAACGCCTTGCCCACAAGAAGCCCTATGGTAGGTTGCCCAAAGATCAGCAGATTGACCTATTGATAGTCGTGACACAGATGTTGACTGGTTATGACTCCAAATGGGTAAATACGCTCTACGTGGACAAGCTGATGAAGTATGTGGACGTGATACAAGCATTCTCACGTACCAACCGCTTGTTTGGTCCAGAGAAGCCCTTCGGTATCATCAAGTATTTCACACGTCCTAATAGGATGGCCAAGAACATTGAAGATGCTCTAGCTCTGTATGTTGACCAACCGCTTTCAGTTTTTGCTGACAAACTTGAGGCAAATCTCGAGAACATCAACAAGGAGTTCCACTCGATTGAAGCCATCTTTAACGCTGAGGGTATTCAGAATTTTAGTAAGTTGCCGCAAGCCGAAGTCTCAAAAAAGAAGTTTGCTAAAGAATTCTGTTCGATGTCTAAGCATCTTGAAGCTGCTAGGATGCAGGGCTTCGTATGGGACAAAGACACGTACGAGTTCCAGCATTCCAATGGCTGGATAACGCTGAAAGTTGACCTTGACGAGGAAACATACCGCATTCTTCTCCAACGATACCGCGAACTGTTTACTGGTGGCGGAGGAAATGGCGGAGATGATGATGTCTATCAGCTAGATGCCTATATTACCGAAACTGGTGCAGGTACGATTGATGCGGATTACATCAATGAGAAATTTATCCGCTATATCAAGTACCTGTACACCTCAGGAGCCGATAGTGACATGGCTAAAGCTACCCAGCAGGAACTGCATAAGGTGTTTGCCACTCTATCACAGCGAGACCAACGCACAGCCCTCACCATCTTGCATGACTTGCAGACAGGCGATTTGAGATTGAGTGCAGACAAGACCATCTATGACTACATTAATGACTATCAACGACGGGAGTGCGACCATCAAGTGTTCTCGTTATGTGAAGCCACAGGACTGGATATCGACAAGGTCAAGAATCTGGTTTATGGGGATGTAAACGAGAATAACATCAACGAGCACGGACGGTTTGATGAATTGATGAACACCCTTGACAAGGAAAAAGCCGTTGTGTTTATCAAGAGGGTACTGGGCAAGGAAGTGAAAAAAATGTTCATTCTCTCGCATACTTCGAATGTGATACGCCGCTTCATCCTCAGTCCCGAGGACAGAGCAAGAATCATCTTCGCTTATCAAAACGAGAACTTCGTTTTTGATTATGCCCATCCTCAAGAGGTTCCCGAGCAAGAAAAACCTGAAGAGAAACCTAAGAGTGAAGATGACGAGAGACTTGATGACCAAACCAAACGCAAGAATGTACAACTGCTTGTCATGAAAGATTTGAGAGGCATTACAGGTATGCCTCCCTCTGAGGAAGTCGTTGATGCGTTTTTCAAGATTCTCAATATTAAAACGCTACCTCAATATGACGGAATCGCTTTTGATATGTTCAAGGTGTTTGACGAATTATTTGCTCGTAAGCATCCGAAATTCAATGACAAGCACGTTCACTCGGCTATGCTGCTCATACGCTTTGAGGTGTACTTGAAAAAACTGTACTACCTCCTTCGTGACGAGGAACCACAACCTGGGCCCAACGAGGACAATGTGTATCTGAAAAGTCTCATTCGTGACTTAAGTTGCCTCCGGGGATTGAGGAATTCACAAAATCCGAAACTACAACGCTTAAGCTCTTATCTCCAGCGCATTATTTCTTATCGCAATACTCAAGAAGGGAATGGCGCCCACTTTGCCATGTACTTTACCGAAGATCAACTTGACGAGAACATCAAGATGTATGTAACCATGTATATGTACGTGACGGGAATGTACTTGCAAGACCTTAAGGAGAGGTATGACATCTAAACAACATCAAGAGAAAGGAAGATGGAAAGAAAGAAAGATATTCATGCTTTCATTGTGAACACAATATGATTCTACAGTATGGTATGATGGGTATTTTACTCATCATACCATTTCTGTGCAGAAAGACCGCAGACTTGTTTTATTTCTTTGCATCATGAAAAGCAAGAAAACATATTTTGTCAAATTAACTGATCTTGTGCAGAAACACTGCAGACATTCTATATTTCTTTGCATCATGAAAAGTAAGAAAAGTATATAAAACATTGTTCTTGTGCAGAAAGGTTGCAGACATATTGCTTTCCTTTGCACCGTGAAAAAGAGAGTGACATTATTAACTAATTCAATAGTACATAGCCTATGAGTTTTCTTGAATGTAACTGTAAGTGGAACTTTGCCAAACAGGCGGACGCAAGCCAAGAGATGGGGCCGAACAATGCGGCAGCAGAGTACTTTTCGTCCACGCCCTATCCATCACTCATTCGTGAATCGATTCAAAACTCCCTTGATGTGGTACTTGACAAGAGTAAACCCGTGAGAATGGAATTCGATTTCGGCCAACTCAAAGCGAAATCATACGAGGCGTTCTATGAACTCCGGAAACACATACAGGGCGTGATTGATTTATATGGCGAGAAGGCAGAAGCCGAATATCTTCCCATGCTGAAACAGTTTGAGCAAACGTACAATTTTCAGGATGCACTGTATTATATCAAGGTATCTGACTATAATACCCAAGGTATGGACTATGAGCCAGGCAACTCTCCTTTCCATGCTTTCATCCGTTCGATTGGACTCACTGTAAAGAATGAAGAGACATCTGGTGGCTCTTTCGGCTTTGGAAAGTCGGCCTACTTTCTTATGTCACCTATTCACGCTATTTTGGTATCCACAATGACGAAAGAGGGCAAACTCTTTTTTGAAGGTGCGGCTCAACTTTGTACTCACCTCTATACTGATGAGAATGGGAACAAAGTGAAGTATCAACACTATGGGTACTATGATAACCAAGAAGGTCGTCAACCCGCCACGTTGCCGACCGATATACCTAATAAGTTTAGACGAGATGAGGTTGGCACAGATATTTTCATTATGGGAGTAGATGGCGATATCCAGAAGCGACAAGCCGCCTATGACGAAATGATAAAAGCCACATTGCGTCATTTCTGGCTTTCGATATACACCGAAAAGCTTGTGGTGAAAATTGGCGATACAGTCATTGATAAAGATTCTTTGGATATATTAATGTGCGCTCATTTCCCACTTCTTCTCGACACCGTGCGGTCTGGCGATGAATACAACCCAAGACCATATTATGAGGCTGTGAAAAACACAGGCTCATCGCCGGCCTATATCAAAATTGATGGGGACTTGCCCTTACTAGGGAAAGTAAGCCTGTATGTATGCAAGAACAAGGAAGCACGAGATGGTGTCGTCCATATGAGGAAACAATGTATGTTTATTTATAGAGCCCGCTTCTACACTCGTAGTTATGGCTATTATGCAGTCTTTCTCTGTGCTGACGAACACGGGAATAAACTCCTAAAGAACATCGAAGACCCTGCTCACAAGAAATGGGAAGCCCGTCGAGACCCGTCTAAAGGCCGTGCCATAATGGATGAAATAACCGATTTCATCACCCGTTCAATACAAGATCTCTTTGTTTCTGACACCGGAGGTCCACTCGGGGTTACAGGTCTGGAGAAATATTTGTTTGTTCCAGAAGAATTGATTGCATCCGACAAGAAAAACCTCGAAGATAATCCTTTCTTTGGCGTTCCTGGCGACAACACTCAGGACGATGGGACCTCGCCAATTTCGGAAATTAATAATCCAGACCCTAAGATTGAAGACAATCGAAATGAAGCTGTTGGCAAAGTTGTGATTGAGACTGGTCCGGCTGGCGGAAAAGCTGACCCAAATGGTAATCAAGGCGGTCATAAAAGACGTAGCGGTAAGCGAAAGAGACGCGGAAAAGGCGGACGCCCCGGTACAGGTCGCGTAACTCCTGATCCAGAGAATGAGGGAGAGGTTCTTGAAAACATACCTGTTCACTATCGTGTTATGGCAGAACGCAAAGGTGCCGATATGGTCCATTCTATCATCATCAAGACCGATAGTGATGTGGAACGAGGCAAAATAGATATCGTCGTTGGTGGCGAAGAGAGAGACGAGACCATCGGTATTGTTTCGTCATCCCAAGGTGATATCGAGGGTAACACTATCACCAACATTAAACTGCTCAAAGACCGTAATAACATTATTGAGCTGAGATTTGAGGACAAAATGAAACATGCTATTAAATTGACTGCTTATGAATTTAAATAACATAACATTTCCCTATCCTGTTTTAGGTAGTTTTGATAACATTCTTCCGGAACCAGCTGTGCCTGTAGTCGGAGTAACAAGTGATAAGGAAAACTATCATTTTGACATCAAGCTGGATTATGATAATGCAGACATTAAACGCCTTGTTGAAAACGATTTTGCTGACTATGTGTGTGAAATTTTGTGTGAGTCCACTCGTTACCGTAGTTGCCGTAAAGGGAAGTCGCTTCATTTCGAGATTGATATTCCTCGCCGCGCTGTCGCAGGAAAAATAGTATTCTCTTGTACAATTACCGTCAAGCGCACTATTTTGCACTATGTAAATAGCGGATTCCACCCGGATTATGCAGGTCACACCTTCAATATGGAGCCAGGTGATCTCCTCGGCATGTTTGCTCCGTTTTCTTATAATGCAGACATTAAATACGACCAGCTGAAAGCCGTTGGAACTTTCATGGAGATTGTGCCCACAGATGACGAAATTCCTTCAACTGTCTTGGACAAGCATAAGATTGAATTGCGTTTACCTCATGCATTGTATGACCAGTATCGAGATAATCCCGATGTCAGCAGTCAAGCAGAAATCTTGCATGCCTCCATCGTCTTGAATTCCCTCATTTACGCACTCTGCAAGATTGAGAACTATGAAGATAAGAAATGGGCTCGGACTATTTATTATCGAATCCAAACAGAAGACGAATTAAAAGAATTTCGAGAACAAGAACCCGAAGACTGGCGAGTGGACAAGTTGTCTCAGATTCTTTTAGGGAAACCATATGAACGGTTGTTTAATTATTTAATCAATAACGAAGTGTAATCATGGCATATCAGAAGTTACTTAAAAAGGCCTACATAGAGCAGGTGTTTGAGGATGTGAGTCAAGAGAAAGGGCTTGAACGATTCCTTGAGGACACATTCCCCATTGATGAGGACTATTTGATGGTGACTCCTCAGGTTATGCAACCAGAGGATCTACTGGAGAAACTTGTGCCGACGTCTGATGGGGATTTTAAATCGGCGGTTGCAATCTACGAAGCATATCAGAAGTTGACGCCTCTACAAGCCATTAATTCTGAATTCTGGGAATCGCTAGCTTTAACCGATTTGTTCCCGTATCTGCAAAAACGATGGGATTTGCGTACCACAGGAGACCTGAAAGCTAGCATTCTTAACCACTTTAATATGTCTTCCCATGGTCTACTTCGACATGGATTAGCAGGTTTATGGTGGTTGGTTTACTTGACTATTGACGAGAATCGTAATAATAAGTATGAATTAACGGAAATACTATTTAAGAACTACACTTTGCGATTTATACGTTTCGGTGTTAGTCGAGTAATCCAACATAAAGAAGCTGCCATAGGTATTTTGCAATTTATCAAAGACAACGAGAATAGCATTCCAAGTATGGAGAATTTGGCAAATAACTTAACTTCTTATTTCAACAAACTTGGTGCAGTAAAGCAGCTTACATTCCTGGATAGGGATTTCTTCTATAATGAGATGAAAACTCATTTTGAAGAGTTTAAGGCCCCGACGTCAAAGCCAGAAAACAAAGAAGAATAAGTCGAAAGCAAAGAGTGATATTTAATGATAGTCAAGGATGTTTCATATTACAGTCACCATTTTGCCCACCTTAATGTCAATAAAAAAGGTGGGCAGGTGGCTCCCCATAAACCTTTACTGCTATTGGCGATTATGGACTTGGTTGAACAAGGCATTATCAATTCAAATCGAATTGAATTAACCGATGAACTGGTAAGCACCTTTGACCGGAAGAAGCGTATCCTTACACCGAATGTGAGGCACTTCAAGCCCGTAATTGGAACACCATTTTTTCATATGCAGTATGAACCGTTCTGGCAACTTGTGCCTCGCAATCCTATGGATAAACCTGACACAACTGCTGTTTCAACACTTCAAAAGTTCTATGTCTATGCAGAGATTGATCAAGAGTTGTTTCTCATAATGCAGAACCCTACATCTCGCCAACTATTACGTGACATACTTTTGACAAACTATTTAATACGGAGAGACTTACAAATAAACAAAATTCTATCTCTCATTATTGCTGCAACTTCTTTATCATTGATGATTGCATAAGTACTATGATCGTTGAAAACATGTCACTTGAGGAAATATGCCATGAATATGATACTATTCATGAGCATTGTTTCCCCAAACTAAAGGATAGGCTTGCAGATGGCCAACGAGAATCGAACAAAATTAGACGATTCATGTTGAGACATAAGAATTGTTCGAACGTAATACTCAAACCTCTCACTCTCAAAATAAAAGACCACACAACTTTCTATGGTGTGCCTATCATTCCAGACTACAGCTTTTTCAAGAAGAAAGGACCATCTGTCATCACATTCATGACATATTATAATCTTCATGGTCTAATGGCTGTAGCTCGAGGAGGAAATTATGATAACGAGTACATTTTTGCAACTAAGCATTTCTTTGACCGCTTTGTGGCGAGGTGCTTAAAAGCCGAAACTGATGAGTCTGAGGTTTTGTGTCAGTTTTTCGCTAATAATTCAAATCTTGTCATGATGCCCCACCCAACCATGAGACAACCGAACAATATCATAGGTGTAACTGAAGAAGTGGTGTTTTTTGCTGAGCGGATAACTGACAAAATTACTTTGATGAAAACCTGCATTACTCGAGAAATGTTATTTGACTCTCAAAAGCATAAAGCGGAGTCACTTGATGATGACATTGATATAATCATAGCTGATAGAGATATATTTAAAAAACAGTTGATGAACACACCTGTCAGCCGATTCAATCGTTACAATTATTTTTAATGATTAGAATTTCGTTGTGTAGGATGACTGCACTCTTTGAGATTTCCTTTGCTATATCGTATGGAGGACTGTAATTGCATTGTTAAACTAATTAATCTGATATGAATGGATTGGATACTTAAGGAGCGCACAGAAACACATTAGAGACTAGAGATATTAATTAAATTTAAAGATTAAAATCTGTTATAATAATTGTTCTGCAGAATGTCTGCACAGTTATAAAATACCTTTGCAGCGTCAATTTGAGGGAATGTATCCTCATATGACTGAGTTTTGTAGTATTAACCATTTAAAGCAAATTAATTATGAGAGAATTGAAGTGCCCCAATTGTGGAAGTGTATTTAGTGTGGATGAGGCCGACTACGCAGCCATCGTCAGCCAAGTGAAAAACACCGAGTTCCAGCAAGAACTTGATCGCCGTGTTGCCGAACTGCACGATAAGCAGCAAGCCGAGCTGGAGAACAAGGAGCTGAAGGCAAAGCAAGACTATGATCGCCGACTGAATGTCAAGGAGGTCGAGCTCAGCAAGAAGGACGCCGAAATCGCGCGCTTGACAGAGCAAGTCAGCAGCGCCGTGCAAGCAGAGCGACTGAAGTTCAACAAGGAACTGGCTGACAAAGACAATCAAATCAATCAACTCACGGCTCAAGCAGAGCAGCAGAAGCAACAGATTCAGGTAGCAGTCTTGCAAGAACAGAATAAAGCCAAGGACGCCATTCAAGCCAAGGACGCTGAGATTTCCAAGCTAAAGAGTGACTTCGCTGCTGAGAAGAACGCTGCCATTCAGCGCGAACAAGGTCAGAAAGAGCGTTACGAACTTGAGTTGCGCCAAAAGCAAGAGCTGGTTGACTATTATAAGGATATGAAGACCCGCTTGTCAACCAAGATGGTCGGTGAAACACTGGAGGCCCACTGCAGCGCTCAGTTCAACAGTATGATGCGTCCCGTGTTCCCCAATGCCTACTTTGAGAAGGATAACGACGCTTCTGGTGGCAGCAAGGGTGACTTCATCTTCCGTGACTCAGTGGACGGCTTCGAGTATGTTTCCATTATGTTCGAAATGAAGAACGAGATGGACACTACCGCGACCAAGCACAAGAACGAGGACTTCCTTGCCAAGCTTGACAAGGATCGCAATGAGAAGAAGTGCGAGTATGCTGTATTGGTATCGCTTCTTGAACCGGACAATGAGCTCTACAACACGGGCATTGTTGATATGTCACATCGCTATCCCAAAATGTATGTTATCCGTCCGCAGTTTTTCATTCCGCTGATTACGCTCCTTGTGCAGACCTCCAAGAAGAGTGTACAGCTCCAACAGGAACTGATACTTGCCAAGCAGCAGTCGGTCGACGTGACCAACTTTGAGTCGCGCCTCGAGGACTTCAAAGACAAGTTTGGTAGGAATTTCCGTCTTGCAAGCGACAAGTTCACCAAGGCTATCGATGAAATCGACAAGAGCATCGAGCACCTTCAGAAGATTAAGGCGAATCTTCTTGGCTCGGAGAATAACCTCCGTCTGGCCAACAAGAATGCCGAAGAGCTTACCATCAAACGCTTAACTCGTGGTAACCCCACAATGAAGGCAAAGTTTGATGAAGCCAGAGACATTGCATCCTCTACACGTTGTAACGAGGGAGCAACAGAGTAGGCTCAAATTGCTGATTTGATACAGACGGATAAGCTCTGGTGCTCGATTGTTACGAATAACTGAACAACCAAAGCAATAATTGTGAGCTCATCCGTCTGTGTTTTCAATCTTGTCAAATGACTTATTGATCTTAATAATGTTGTATAGGCTACTACACTTGGAAATAAAACTAAACCATTTTGGGGGATATAATAAAAAAAGTGATTCCATTATACAATTTTTAACTAAATAAATTTGCATATTTCAAAAAGAGTATTTACCTTTGCACTCAGTTTTGAAAATGGTATGAACAAATTAACCTACAATCAAAGTTAACACTGCTGGAGACGGGGCAAAAGCCGTCTCATTCGTCCCCTTTCACAAGCACATTAGTTAAATTCATTGAAAACCAGGTGCTTGTGATTAACTCTAAGAAATTTGATCTGACAAACGTGTGACAGTCTTCGGATTGTCGCAATGAACTCAGCACTTCTTTTCGACCGCTTCTAGCGGATTCGCACAGAAGGAGCCCTATGAAATCAGCCGTCTGGCTTGAGTGCATTAATATTATTAATGTGTAAATAATTATTTGAAATTTACAAAGATTCGATTAATTAACAGCATCAAATCATCATCAAGAAACTAGAGTATGAAGACGAAGAAAAACACCAAGAAGAGTGCAGAAGACATTATGGATTTAGAGATTCAGCAAGCAGCCGAGAAGTTCACTTTTGATACCGAGAAAGAGCCGACCACGTTGCTTGAAGCCATCGACAACGTGTCTGCGATTGTCCACGGGATGGACGTTATGGATTGTGACTTGTTTGACCCCACCCATTGCTGCGGCAACAACCTTGACTATCTGTCCAAGCGCTTACATATCACCCCCATTCAAGCTATTCTGCTCAGTGTCTGCATTGAAGAAGGTCCCACTGGCATCACGTTCAATGACTTCTCAACCTCATTGAGCATCTCCAAGGCACGCAGTATGGGCCTAGCGCCGCATCTCGACGGGATGGTGCGCAAAAGAATGCTGACCACGTCGAACAACTATCGCGGTGAGGTATGCTATGATATGCCACAGCGCATCATCAAGACGCTTACCGATAATCTCGACTATCAGTTGCCGCAGCGCAAGGCCAAGAGCGACGAAGAAGTGCTGGACCTCTACAGGTGCTGCATTGGGGACGCTAAGAAAGAGAATATGCCCCAAAGCATCATCTTGGAAGATATTGCGGCATTGCTCAAGGAGAACAAGAAGATTCACATCACCAAAGAAATCAGCAAAATGAAACTGAACGTGGTCAGTGCAATGGTACTGCTCTTCTTCTGTGACAGACTCGTCAATTATGAAGATAGCGTGATAGATATCTCTGATTTGAGCTGTTTGTTCACGAATAAGCAAGATTTCTATAAGGTTCGTACGGATCTTCGGTCCGGCCACCACGAACTGATTGAGAAGGGAATCATCGAAAATGCCTTTAATAACGGCTTGGGCGACATCTGCGCATTCTCGCTTTCGGAGACCGCACGTGAGAAACTGCTCTTGAACATCAAGTTGAACCTTATTGAAGAAAAGGTGGACGGCCTCTTGAACAGCGCTGAAATCAGTCCAAAGGAATTGTTCTACACCGACAAGGTAGGCAAGCAAGTAGGTAAGCTGCGCGGCTTCCTCGATAATGAGAAATATAAGGTGCTCGTGGAGCGTATGAAGGAGCGTTTCAACCGCAGTGGACTCACTTGCTTAATGTACGGCGGTCCAGGCACTGGCAAGACCGAGACCGTCTATCAGCTCGCTCGGCAGACTGGCCGCGACATTATGGCCATCGATGTGCCGCAAATCAAGAGCAAATGGGTAGGCGAAAGCGAGAAGAACATCAAGGCCGTCTTTGAGAAGTACCGCGCAATGGTCGCAAAGGCTGAAGTGGCCCCCATTCTGCTGTTCAACGAAGCCGACGCCATCATCGGCGTGCGTATGAGCGGAGCCGAAAGGTCGACCGATAAAATGGAGAACTCTATCCAAAACATCATTTTGCAAGAAATGGAGACGCTGGACGGCATTATGATTGCCACCACCAACTTGACCGAGAATCTGGACAGTGCTTTCGAGCGCCGCTTCCTCTACAAGGTGGAGTTTGAGCGTCCTGACGCGAGCGTGAGAGAGCACATCTGGCACACAATGCTTCCCGAGCTGAACGACAACGAGTGCAAGACGCTGGCCGAAGGGTTCGACTTCAGCGGCGGTCAAATTGAGAACGTGGCTCGCAAGTATGCCATCGATGGCATCTTGGGTGACCTTGGGCAGACCGACCGCTTGACCGAACTGACCTCCCTCTGCAGCGAAGAGCGCATCAACGACACATATTCCGACCGTCGCCGCATAGGCTTCGTAGCGTAAACCTTAAATTAACAGATTGACTATTAACGTGTTAAACTATAAAACAAATTCTCTATGACAATCACCATCAACTGCAACAATCCGTATCGTGCTTACCGTGTTCGCAACTATTTCTACAACAAGGGCGTGCATACTATGCTCTGCAACGACGAGACCGAAGTGTCGCTCTTTGACCTTGGCCGCGACCAAGCCGAACTTCTGCTCGCAGCCTTCACCAAGCGATTCCATCTGGTTCCCGCCACAGCCCACGCAATGGCATCATAACATTCAATCTGCCTATGGAGAAATCAACTACCTAGGAAATCAAGCAGTATTAACCACGCTTGGGTGGTGATCGCCCCCAAGAGTCATCGCCCAAGCACCAAAAACCATGACAGAGGACAGACCTATGAACGACGTAAGAAAAATCGAGAAAGACAAATCAACTGGTAATACCAACGTAGAGACTTGGACTATTGGCGACGTGTATCTCAACCGTGAAGCCATTGTGGAGCATCCAGAGAAATACAACCGTGTAATCACTCAGTTCAGTGCGGGAGGAGGACCGGCATGTGTGTATAACAAAGAGGTCAGCATCTTTCAATTAGTGAAGTGTTGGCAGCACTCCGAGTACCGGCACAAATGTCCCGAGTGCGGTCATGAGGCATACATCTACCTCTTTGCTGGGCACATAAATGGTGGTGGCTATTGGGAAATCCGTGCCTATTGTCCCGACTGCGACTGTGCCTACAGCATCAGTTATCCTCAAGGGCTACCTCACTGGACTGTTTTGAAAGACATCTTCAAAGAAGAATCGCAGAAAACGGTTTTAAACAGCATAAACAATTCAAAATAATGAATCTGTCAGGACACAAGATAAGAGAAAAGAATTATCACAACAAATAGCACAGACATGGATATGAAAATAGTTGTATTAGGCGACATTCATGGACGCGCAGTCTGGAAAGACATCATTGCTAAAGAGCAACCAGACCAGGTCATTTTCCTGGGAGACTATGTCTCTACTCACGACAATGTGTCGGACGAGGAGCAGGTGTTTAACCTTAAGGAAATCCTGAGATACAAGGACGTACATCCCAAGACTATTCTGCTGCGAGGCAACCACGATCTGCAGCACCTTGGCTATGATTGGGCAGAATGTAGCGATTATTTACCTCGCGTTGCTGAATTGATGGCTAACCTTAAAGAGGAGTTCTTGGCCAAGACACAGTGGATCTATGTGAAGGGCAACACTGTATTCAGCCATGCAGGGATTTCAAAGAAGTGGCTTGCGGCAAACAACCTCACACTTGACGGCATCAATGCGCTCGAACCCACTGAATTATTTGGATTCAACACCAAGTATGAGTGGGATGTTTACGGCACCTCACCAGAACAACCACCCACATGGATTCGTCCGTCGACATTGTTTAGCGTAGCAATTCCTGGCTATGACCAAGTGGTCGGCCATACTGAAGTGAAGCATTGTCTAAATATGAAGGACACAAGCGGCACCTCAAACAATCTCTGGTTGTGCGATGCGCTGGGCAATGGCTCCTATCTGGTGATAGAGAATGACATTTATAGTGTAAACAACATCAACGAATAATAAAACCCAATTAACATGAACAACGACAAAGAGAAAACACCGAGAGCAACAGCAGTACAAGCTGATAGACTGGAATTCCTCAATGCGGAAATAGAACGTGTCGGGCAAAAAAGTGATAACTATTTGGATCTTTTGCAAGAACGCCATGAACTGATGCATGGTTATGACTGGCTTGACGAGGTCTTTGAAGAGAATGGCAAGAAGGGCCTCCGCAATGTCCGTGGCGAAGTGGTCGTTCCGGCCATCTATGACGACTTCTGCATGCCACGCCCCTATTATCTGCCCAAGATGCTTGTGGGAGCTAAGAAAGGCGACAAAGTCGCACTGGTTAGGCGTGACGGAAAAGGGACACCGAATACAGACTTTGAGTTCCATTTTGTGGAACCCATACCGTTCACCCTTTTCAATATTGCCTTCAAATCCGAAGACCTGCATCACTTTGCTATTGTAGTATTGGGCAAAGTCTTTACCCCTTATGAACTGGTTGATTATTATTTGCCTTGTGATGACCACGTCATTTTAAAAGGAGATAATGACAAATACGGCATCATCGGTATGCATTCATTGCTTTATATCGCGCCTGAGTACGACGACATCATCGATAATGGCATAGGAGATGATTTCACCTTCATCAAAGACGGTGTCAAGGGCCGAGTCGCTATGGACAAGCGCTTCATCAGTGATGAAGAGTACGACAATTTGTCCGATGAAGAGCAAGACGAACTGTACGACGTGGGCTTCATCTGCGCACCGGATGACTAAAAAGGGAATGAGAAATAGCATATATTGACATCATTGAGAAGAGCACAAAATGGAAGATTTGAATAATGATATGAATGTTCAAGAGCGCGTTGGCCAAGTAGTGGTGAAGGTGACTTTTATGTTTCACGACTTGGAATTAATTGGCGACGGTGAAGATTCGGTATTCTTCTGGGCAACCGAAGAGGAATACAGCAAGTTCGAGGAGTACAACAAGAAGCCTTGGGCTCACTACATCGGTTTAATGATAAGATTTCAGATGCATGATTTCCAGAGAAGGGTCGAAGAAGCTGTTTCGGATTACGCTATGGATGTTTTCATCTCTGACATCAGATTATACGATCCTGATGTGGATGGCGATTTGGTATACGAAGATGGTGATTTGCTGTACAGCGAGTACGATATAATGAATGACTACTACGATGGCGATTTTGAAGAAGATGAGACCAGTGCTAGTGACCATTATTAATAAGAACAATCATTATGGAAATCACAGTCGATTTATTGGAGGAAAAGTTCGAGGAGTATAACAAGTTGTACTTCGGCGGTCGTCTGCTTTGGCCATATGAGTTCTATCTGTTCAGGTCATTCAGGTGTTTTGGCCGTTTCAGCTGCAACCATCATTCACCAGGCAGTAGGCTACGTAATGTCAGAATCGGAATCTCGATGTACTATGACTGGACCGAAGAATATCTCCGCGATGTCCTCGTCCACGAAATGCTGCATTACAAACTGGAGCGTTCCAAGAATGTCGAGAAGAAGATGCACGGTCCTCGATTCCTGAAAGCGGCTGCCGAAATGAACGAGAAATACGGCTTGAACATCCAGGTTCATCCCACATTGCGTGGCTTGAAAGTCAGTTCAGCAGCTCCCAAGCGCTCATTGGCCCGATTCTTCTGGGCACCAGCCAGCTAATGTATTAATAATCGACTGATATGAAAATCACGAAGGATGACTTGAAGCTGCGGTTTGACGAAGACAATCGGTTGTATTTCAATTCGGTTTTGCCTAAGTGCGAATTTGCAGTTTGTCCATTGAATTTTTTGGGTCAATATACACACCCCAAAGCGAGAAACGGCAAACGCAGGTGCCGTATCTGGTTGACTAGCACTGTGGAGTGGCACGAAGAGAGCCTGAAAGACGTACTCATCCACGAAATGATTCATCACTACGTGAGTGAAGTTGACCACAGACCCAACATGGACAGCTTCAGTTGGTATGGACTGTTCGGCCACGGCAAGCGATTCAGCAGACAAGTCAAGCGGCTTAAACGTGACTATGGACTGAAAATCTACATCCATCCTCATCACATCTACCACAAACATGAAAAAATCCCGACCACCAGGTGGGGAAAGTTCGTAAGATTCATCGGCCACAATCTAAATTAATTATTTTCGGTTAAAAATTGATATCATGGATTTTTTTGAAGCATTGGGAATTGTACTACTGATGTCCATGCCCATCATTTTAGTGGTGCTGTTAATCGTTTGGATTGCACAACGATTAACGGGTGGCCGTAGTCTGTTGTACAAATTCATTCAAGACTATGGCTATGATCACGCCTATACCTTAGGAGCATTAAAAAATGTAGTCGATAAGATACTGACCAAAGAGGGATACGACGCCTGTAATCTTTCAATTGGCCATGAGGTTGGGAACAGGTATGTTGGGGATTTCCGATGCCAAAAGGACGGCTATATTCATGACATCACCATCATCACCGACGGTTGGAGTGTTGATTACAGGATTGATAACGAACCGACTAAAACTTACAAGTGATACATAGATATGAAAATCACGAAGGGAGACTTGAAGACTCGGTTTGACGAATACAACCGGTTGTATTTTGATGGGAAACTGAAAAGAGCCAAGATGGGCTTTCTTAGCAAAAGTTTTAAAACTATCGTTGGCATTTTTGAGTTTGAAATCGACAATAGCAGGCGTGTTAAAGATCCATCCATTAAGATCAGCAAAAGAATCGTTGATGATGAAGAAAAGTTGAAGAGTGTTTTATTGCACGAAATGGCACATTTTTCCGTAACACAAAATTATAAAAAAGACAAAAAGCATGGTCTAGCATATATCAAAGAGTGCAAACGTATTGAAAGTCAACACAACGTAATCGTTTGGCATTGTTGGATGAGAAAAGGATATTTTGATAACAGGGATAGTATCTTTATCCTCCCCTTAGTGTTTTGCCGCAATTTTGCGTCGATAGTTAAATTCAGGATAATTCAAAGAATCATTTAACGGTAAATGTTCTAAACATTATATGTATGCCTGAATAATTGCTATATTTGCAAAAAACTTTATAACTTTATCGCTTATGTTTAATTACAGAAAAATCAATTATGAGGTGATGCTGGACACTAAGCATCAGTATGAAACGGAACTTGATTTGGTAGCTGCAGTACTGAAATCAATCTCTTGCCAACACATGGTAGCACAAGAGGATATTGTTGATGTCGTTCCGGTAGAAAAGTCAGGCACAAAGTATGTGGTATCCGGGAAACGAAGTTTTGAAGCTGCAAAAGGATATAAAGGTAAAAAGGTGGCAGTTTTGAACTTCGCCAACAACCACAGCATTGGAGGCTCTCCATTTTCAGCTGGCGCTCAGGAAGAATCATTGTGCCGGTGTTCAACATTGTTACCTTGCTTGGAAGCTATGGAAGAAGCGTTCTATAACAAGCATATCAAGCTCTATTTGGAGCATAAACTTGACTATATGGGCAACGATGATATTATCTATACCCCTGATGTCATCGTCTTCAAGACAGACGAACGTACAGAACCTATCTGGCCTAAAATGATGCCGAAAGATGAGTGGTACAACGTTGACGTAATCACTTGTGCGGCGCCGGAATTATGGGGAGGTAACCCAATGCCGAGCGATTACGAGGCCCGGATCACTCGTCGCATCAAGAGAATCCTGGATGTTGCCGCAAAAGCCGGAGTGGAAGTTCTCATCCTCGGCAAGTGGGGCTGTGGCGCCTTCAAAAATCCAGTCAATGTCGTAGCTCGAGTGTTCAAAACCCTCCTGAAGGACTACAACTTTGAAACCGTAGAGTTCGCTTTGGCAACACGAGGTGATATCAACAATGACGCCTTTGCCCAAGAGTTTGGCGGTGACAATGGAAGTCATGAGTAAATTATGTCTGTTTTGAAGAACAGATATAATTCAAATAAGTACAGAATATGGAAACTTTTTATCACGGCACATATTGCCTGTTTGACCATTTTGACATCGCCCACTTGGGCGAAGGTGAAGGAAAATCAAAATTTGGGCGAGGCATTTACATCACTTCGAGCTATTCCACTGCAGCTTTATATGCCGCTAAAGCGGGTAAAGCAAATGGCGTTGATGCCTTCTATGTCTATACGTTGGAAGTGCCCGAATTGGCCGAGGACAATCACGTGTTCTCTTGCTGACCCCTCAATTCTATACTTCACTCGATACAATTCCTTCGTCATAGTCTCTAAATTATTAATGGTTATTTGTACTCGCCACAAATATACAACAATGAATTCAAAAACAAAACTATAGGATTAGATTCTTTGTGTACTATTTCATCCACCCGCAACAGTCTAAAAGTGGCATTTTTAGAAGATTATTGTTTTTATCTGTGAGCGTGTTGCATTTCTACACATTTCTCATTATCTTTGCGTCTGATAAAATAATGAACGAGCAACCGATAAGAATACGGGACGGCTTTTTTATAACTAATTCTATTCAATGTCCAATTTATAAGAATAATATGCCAACAACAAAGAACATAATCGACACTATTGTCCCGACGCTACGCTCACGCGAGTTGGTGCGCCTCATCTTACCCATCCTTATCCGATGGGCTAAGTCGGGTAAAACAGATATGACTTATGGTGATTTAAATATGGCCGTCGTAGGAAGGAGACAATATAGGCTTGGACACCAATTAGGCCAAGTCCATAAAGTTATTGATGAGTTACAGGCAAAGAGTGGAATTGAAATACCGACTCTTAACACATTGGTAAAGAATCAAAAAGGATTTCCGTCACCTGGCTTTGTAGTGGTCTATCCGCATTATAACAAACTCAATGACGAAGAAAAGAGAGTATTCGTTGAAGGAATGGATAGCAAAGCCATTAAGTTTAAGCGCTGGGATTGGGTGCTGAATCAACTTGGTCTAAAACCCGCTCAAATTATCACAGAGGAGGAACTGCAATCAAAAACCGGTAAAATGGGAGGTGGTGAAAGCGGCAGCCACAAAAGACTTAAAAAATTCATTCTTGATTATCCTGAATCGATTGGCCTGAAAGACGTTGTTTTTAGGTCTGATGAGTATACACTACCATCAGGAGACCGGATAGATGTCTATTTCATTAGAAAGAATGGTGATAGGGTTGCGGTTGAAATCAAACCAAAATCATCGTCCGACGAAGACATGATGAGGGGAATCTTCCAATGTGTCAAGTATAAAGCTGTAATGGACGCTGTAGGGACTATAGAATGTGGTTCGTTTAACGTTTCATCTATTTTAGTGTTAGGTGGTTCATTATCAGATCAAAACTGGGAAATTGCGTCGGAACTTGGCGTGGATTTCCGTGAGGACTTCAAGATGAAATTGTAGAGCCGAGAACAAGTACTATCTAAAAACCAACATGGTATGAAACGAGTTATACTGTTTATGATCCTGGCGGTGGCATTGCTTTCGTCTTGTGGCACCAAAGACATCGAGCAGGAGGCTAACGAGCAGCTCAAGCTCACAATGAGAGAGATGCTAAAACGCCCTGATGATGCCACTCTCGTAAATGTCCGTACGGCCTATAAATCCGATTCCCTGTGTATCCTGCAGTTCACCCTCAAGTCAAAGAACGCACTGGGCATGGACATGTCTTCACCAATCGAATACATCTATGTGGATTGTGATGTTGATGGCCAAAGAAAAAGAATTGAGACCTATACAGACCTTGATCCGCTATTCCCCGTAGACCTTGGAATGAAAGAAGAGGAAGAAGAAATAGCTAAATCACTTGCTGAGAAAGGCTATGACTATGCTTTCTTGTTGCAGAACACCGTCGAGAAGATTAAAGAAAAATATCGCGACAAGCTTCTGAAAGACGCACCATACACTGACAAGGATCCCAATCTTGAGGATCGTCTCATGTTCTCTGCTGCATGGCTTAGATTCAATGCCAGTAGCCGTGACGTGACCAACTCCAATGGTAAAGACATCAAACTGTGACCACAACCTAATGCATCGATAAGCTATGAGGATTCAAAATTAGAGACAGTTATTAACACTTGCCCGCCAACCCAGGTTAATTCTCAACTCGGATGCTGTCCGTCAACTTATGCAGTTGTTCGAAGAGTTCCTGCATTCGGAGAATACCGCACCGAGCGCCTAGTCCTCGAAGCCTGGCATAACTTCCGCTACGATAACTAATTGAAAGAAATATCATCACACAATAGATTAGATTATGAAAGCAGATGCGACGAAATTAGACAAGATATTCTTTGGAACTTGTAAATACATCGTTCCCTATTATCAGCGTGCTTACGTGTGGGGCGACAAACAATGGAAACGTTTTTTGGAGGACATGGAATATATCAGTGCTACCAACAAGCAACACTTCTTTGGCTCCATGATTCTAAAGCAGATGAGCACCCAAACGGGCTCACTCTATGACGAAAGAACTATTATTGATGGTCAACAGAGATTGACGACAATATCCATTTTTTTCAAGGTTCTCAGCTTGAAACTGAACAAGCCAAAGATCTTTGGCAACCTCTTCTTCTTGCGAGATGACAATGATGATGACGACTCAACAAAACAGCTAGCCATCATTCACAACCATATCGACAGGGCAAAATTCAACCAAATCACTGCACTGAAAGAGCTTGAAGAAATCAAAGGTGAAGACAATTTGTCAAAGCATTATCGCTATTTTGTTGATAACATTGACGAGTCAAAATTTGTCAATCCAAGCATCATCAAGCAAAACATGTTGCTTGTGGTGATTGACCTTGAAACTGGTGAAGACGAACAGCAGATTTTCGATACCATCAATTCGCTTGGTGTAAAGCTCACCACATCGGAACTGCTGAAAAATCATCTGTTCAACGAGAGTAACGAAGCCCAATATGAGAAATACTGGAAACCCATCTTTGAACCGGATGAAACTCGGAAAGACTATTGGGACATCCAAATTACTACGGGCACGATAAAGAGGAACCTAATTGACGTATTCCTAAATTCCTTCTTGCAAATTATGATCAGGGATTTCTCCGATATGGAAATCAACCCGCTTGACAAGAAGAAATATACCAAGGTTGAGAACCTATTCGAATCATATAAAGAGTTCCTGAAAGACTATTACTATAAGTGTGGACACACAAAGGAAGAGTTCCTGCAGAAGTTGGATGCCTACGCTGTTAAATTCCTGGAGAATTTCGACCCGACAATGGGCAGCCAAACTTTACCAGCGACTCCTGGTATAGAAAGAATTAACGAAATCATCTTTGAGTTTGATACAACCACGCTCATTCCTTACGTTCTGTTTCTGCTAATGAACGTACAGAATGACAAAGAGCGAAATGAGATGTTTGGCTACATCGAGTCATTCATCATGCGCCGCCTGCTCGTTAAATCTAACAACCGTGCCTACAACGTGCTCTTCACCGAAACCCTTGTCAAAGGTAAGGTGCTAACGCTTGACAGGCTGAGAGAAAGCCTCTCGCAAATTGAGGACAAGAACAACGCCATGCCTGATGACGATGAAATCCTCTATGGCATACACAATTCATACTATACCAATGCAACAAGCACAGGTATTCTATACATGCTCGAAACCCGCTTGCGCCAAGCTGAGTATGAGGCAAACAATATGCTCGGATTAAACAGTTATTCACTCGAGCATATCTACCCGAAGAAATGGCAAGCTAATTGGCCCGCACCAGCCGATGAGCAAGCTCGAATCTCCAGAGACCGCAAAATCCTTACGATTGGAAACCTGGCCATACTTCCCATAAAGCTAAACACTTCAATCAGCAATGGAGACTGGCAAACAAAGCTCAACGGAAAAAATGGCAAATCAGGGTATCAGCAACATGCAAGCGGATTAAAGACATTGCAGCGTTACTTGAAACTCGCCTCTTGGGACGAAGAAGCAATTCAACAAAGAGCTGATGACCTATATGCCTTAATAATTGGAGTTTGGCAAAAGTAACTCATTATTATCCAAAGCTATAAATCTTCACATAACAAACTAAAAGATAATAACATAAATGACTATGAAAGAAGATCTATTAGATATTATCCAAGCAATAAAGGCACGCGCAGATAAGGAGTATGAGCAACATAAGAGCGTTCGTGCCATTTGCCGCGGTAACATAAACATTCAATATGCAGGAAAACTGCAACCACGTCGCATTTGGATAACCAATATTGAACCATCTTTTACTCGGTCAGAAACATATTATAGTGATGGCACAGTCCGAGATATCGCTTCCAGCACATGCAATGCACTCATGGAGCGAGAGCATGATGAGATAGTGGTATCTAAAAACAGGACGTATGCTCAATGCATACTGCAGTATTTTGATGGCCATCATGATGTAGTGTTTAACAAAAAGCAAATAGTCTTTGACATTATCAACTCTGCCAACTTTACTAATCCATCATACGGGAGATCCAGCGATGTTTCAGATATTCAAATCGGCATTTCTGAAACTGGTATGAAGGATTTCATGCATTTCAAAGATATTGAAACGGCACTGAGCAAGCTTTCGGTTTTAGTTAAAAAACAAAAAGCTGCTGCTAAGGAAGAAGAGGCCGCTCGAAAGCGCTTAGAAGAACTGGAGGAGAAGCGCCAGCAAGCCGAAGAAGAGCGCCGGAAGAAGTTGAAGGAGGCCCGAGATGCTGAAGAAAAACGCCGCATCGAGGAAGAGCGGCAGCAAATTGAAGAAGAACGCCAAAAAGAATTGGAACGCCAGCGTAAAGCCGAAGAAGAACGCAAACAATTTGAGGATGAACTTGCCGCCTTAGCAGACAAATATGCCACTGCCGCTAGTTTCATTCGAAAAGAGGCATCTCTTCGTCTTAATCCGAGGCTTTCCGTAGAACAGAATGATATCAAGTTCTCACATGTGCTGGATGGAACTACGGTAGTTATCAACGGTGGTCCAGGGACAGGGAAAACTACAACCTTGATTCAGCGATTGAAACTGCTAATCAGCAAAGACGACCTAATTGACTATAGGGATAACCATGAGGGTTGTAGCCTCACAGACGAGCAAATAGAAATTGCATCTAATCCCGAGCGTAATTGGATATTCTTCTCCCCAACTGAGTTGTTGCGTCAATTCTTAAGTGGCAACATGAACTACGAGGGATTGACCGACACCAACCGCAAAACTATGGTGTGGAGTGATTTCCTAAAAAGAATTGTTCGTGATAAGTATCAGTTTGCAGGTGATGAACACCCGTTCGACTTTGCTAAACCATCATTGAACCAAAATCCTATCTTTACAGGAAACCACACCACTTTAATCAATCGCTTCATCCGTGAATACATCAACGAGATGAAGAAGAAACTGAAAAGGGTTGCTGATATTGATACGAGTCAATTCAAATGGCACCAGATTGGTCAGCGGATTTCTGATATCTGTAAAGGCGCTGAAAAACGCATTACCGCCACATCGTCACTAATTAAGATCCTGATGGATTTGGATGCGCTGCGTGATCGGCCTGTGCCACCAGGTGTACTTTCGGTGAAACAAGTAGTGGACGCATATAAGGGAAAAATGCAATACCTATCAACGTCCTATATGGCAGAATGGCGAAAGGATGAGGAGTTCTACGCCAGTCTAGTGGAAATGGCTAAGTCCTGGAAGAATAGCAACCTTACAGAAGAGGAAGAGGAGGAAGCCGGTGAAACGGACGAGGGTGATGTTGTTGTTAATGCAGAAAGTAAACTGTTGTCAGAGCTGAAGAAAATGATGAAGAAACTGGCATTGCGAACCATTGACAACAAGGTAACATTGACAGGTCGCACTAAGCAACTCTTTGGAAAAGTGGGTGAACGAATTAAAGTCGCAGATTTTGAAGGCCTTGCAGAATATGCTTTCTTCATGCAATATTTCAACCCTGTCGTTCAAAACTATGAAAGCTACCTTTTAGGCAAGATTACATCTTTCTACAAGAAATTCAGGCGTGAAGCACTGAAAACAAACATGCCTGGATGGAACAAAAAGCTGCTGAAACAGATTGTGGAAGAAGGGAAAAACCGTCCTTTGTGTCAGCAGGAACAGGCACTTCTCATTGGTTTTATCAACAACCTTGTACTGAGCATCCGTTCAGTATCTGTTCGCCGATTTGACACGCTCAAACACCCGTTTGCTATAGCCTACAAAGATGTATGCCGCCCGGTTATTGGTGTTGATGAGGCAACAGACTATACACTTGTTGACTATTATGCAATCAACTCACTGCGTCACTACAAGGTATCTTCATTCACGCTAACAGGGGATATGATGCAGGGGATGAGGTTAGACGGAATCAAGGATTGGATGGATTTGCAAAGGCCTAATCTCTTTAGCAGCGTAGAGGTCAAAAACCTAACCATATCGTATCGCCTAAGTCCGAAACTTATGCGATTGGCGGATGCCATTTATGAGCATGAGATGAATACTCAATCACCATATAAATGCAAACTGGAAAAGGATGAATCTTGCCCCGAGCCTTTGTTGCTAGAGTCGGACGATGAGGAAGAAAAGGCGAAGTGGATTGCCAAACGTGTTCTGGAAGTTAAAAGAAAGTATTCTTTCGTTCCATCAATCGCCGTGTTTGTGGTGGATAAGAATGATGCGGCGAACTTAGAAGCAATGTTGAAAGAAGATGGCAGATTAGACAACAACGGAATTGAAGTTAAGGATTGCAGTTCTGGTGACAATCTTTCAGCGCAAGATATTGTTCGTATCTTCCCCTTGGATAAGGTGAAGGGAATGGAATTTGAAGTGGTATTCTTCCATAATATCGACAAGGTAAAGCTTTCCAAGCTGATTAGCCGTTACCTCTATGTGGGTCTTTCACGTGCTACATTCTTCATGGGTGTTACTACATCCAATACTGATGTTGAAATTCTGAAGGATATCATCAATGAATTTGACACAAGCGGAACCTGGGGCGAAGAATAATCAATTAGGCTACAATGAAACAAACGGATAAAACGCCCTTGTGGCTGGATCTAAGGAAAGAATACATAGACGACAACTTCGACAAGTTGCGTAGTTACTTGAGCGAATGCTCCACAAGCGCGGCGAAGGATTCGTTCTTTGAAACGACCATCGAGTTGTTGCGGGGAAGAGTTGAAGACTTAATGGCCTCTATAGCGTCTCGTCCCACCAACAAGGGCTCATCTCCCTGGTCGAATCAATGTGTGAAGTCCAGGATAGAATGCTCGCTGACATAATGTGTATTATTTAACTCTCAATCATGCCGTCACATCGCACCTTCATCATAGTAAAAGGGCAACCCAAAGCACTCCAAATTGACCGGATTGAATTGGGCGATAACGGCTTGTATTCTATCAAGTTCAAGAATAGCTATAAGAGATACAACTATCGCTATGATGACGTGGTACAGCTGATGAATGCAGTATGGCACGATCCACAGCACACGAAAGTATATACCAATGGACGGGAAGAGCACAATGTAAACGACATTTATTCCTTTGATCATGGTGCATTGACCCACTGGCGCATCTCATATGGCAGTGGTTTCGTGAAAGACTATCTGCACGGCACTATCCAGGTTGTGGAATCCTGCCTTGGAGACCCTATTGCGAAAAACACCTTCAGCTACTTGACGCGGGTCGCACAAGTGAATGAACTGGGCAAAGACGAGGAAAACGAAGCCCTTTTGCCTGCTTTATATGGGGAAATAAAGTTTCTAGATAGGACATTAGCCATAGCGCCTTATCTTGATCCAGAAAAAAACAAGGTTCGCAGGCTAGACCCGAAAGGTAGCTTGATATTCCCATTTGGCTGTAACGCCAGCCAGGAAAAGGCCGTTACGTCAGCATTTGAGAACCAGATCAGTGTCATTCAAGGACCACCAGGTACGGGTAAAACGCAGACGATTCTCAACATCATCGCAAATATCCTGATGCAGGACAAGTCGGTAATCGTGGTGTCCAACAACAACTCAGCAACAGCTAACGTAATGGAGAAGTTGCAGAGTTATGGGCTTGATTTCTTTGTGGCTCCATTGGGTAGGCGAGAGAATAAAGAGGAATTCATCCAGAACCAGCCTGCAATTCCACAGGATTTGCTATCATGGGAGCTATCCTTTAACGATTCCCGAAAGCTGAAGAGCAGCACCACGACCACACTAGTCAAACTGCGTAAGGTCTTCTCTCTCCAAGAGGAAATGGCAATGATGAAGCAGGAGGCTAAGGCCGTTGAACTGGAGTGGGAATACTTTAAGCGCGACAACGGTATTACAGATGTAACCTATAGACCCAAGAAGCGAGCCAAGTCTCAACGCCTGATGAAATTGTGGCAGCAGTATCAGGCCCATGCAGAGCATGAGGATTTAGCTTCACAGGGCACGCTTAAACAGCGGCTCAAGTGGGGATGGTTGAACTTTACCCGGAAATACCTCTTGGGGGTACAATCACCGTTTGAGCCAGACAATCCCCAGCCAACAATCCTGGAGCTTCAGGCACTATACTTTATCGCACGTGGCCGAGAACTAAACGCCCGTATCGCCCGTATCGAAAAGGAGCTATCATCAGTCGATGCCGAGGCACTGACATCAGACTTGACGACGCAATCATTATCCTTGTTGAAGAAAGTACTCTATAGCAAGTATCATAAGGAACAACGTACCGTGTACGCTGACGTGAAGGCACTGCACCGATGCGCCGATGATGTCAGTAAACAGTATCCGGTGGTGCTTAGCACGACATTCTCAGCACGAACGTCATTGCCAGACCATATTTATGACTACATCATCATGGATGAGGCATCGCAGGTCTCAATCGATACCGGCGCATTAGCCCTCTCATGTGCGAGGAACGCCGTCATAGTAGGAGACTCGATGCAGCTGCCCAATGTGGTGACCGAAGAGGATTCACTCAAATTCAAAGGCATTTTTAATGAGTATCGGGTGGCGCAAGGATATAACTGTGCTGAATACTGTTTCCTGCAATCGGTATGCTCCATACTACCCAATGTTGAACAAACATTGCTACGTGAGCACTATCGATGCCATCCCACAATCATCAACTTTTGTAATCAGCGCTTCTACGGAGGCAATCTTCTCATCATGACCGAAGACCACGATGAGCAGGATGTGATGATGGCTGTCAAGACCGTACCTGGGCATCACATCCGCAACCACTACAACCAGCGCGAGATTGATGTAGTGAAGAACGATGTGCTGCCGCGCCTTGACCAGAACGAGGATGTGGGTATCATCACGCCCTATAACAGTCAGGTAAATGAACTCAACCGTCAACTTCCCGACATTGAGGCTTCGACGATTCATAAATATCAAGGACGCGAGAAGGACACCATCATCCTGAGCACTGTTGATGATCAGATTTCTGAGTTCAGTGATGACGCCAACCTTATCAACGTTGCTATCTCACGAGCAAAGAAACGCTTTTGTCTTGTCGTTTCGGGCAATGAACAGGAACGGAAGGGAAATGTCAGCGATTTGATAGACTATATCGACTATCATAATCTGTCTGTTACCGATAGCAAGATTAGTTCCATATTCGATTATCTATACAGCCACTACACAAGAGAGAGAATGGCGTTTCTCGCTGAACACAGGAATATTTCAGAATATGACTCCGAGAACCTCACCTATTCATTGCTCGAGATCATTCTGGCAGAGTATCCTGATTTTAGCCACCTCGGCATCCTATGTCATACCCCCTTGCGAAATGTAATCAAGAGCTGGACGCTTCTTAACGAGGATGAGCGCAAGTATATCTCCCATTACAGTACTCACCTTGACTTTCTCATCATCAATCACGTCACGAAGAAGCCGGTTATGGCTATCGAGACAGATGGCTACTCGTATCACAATGATGAAACCGAGCAGCATAAGCGTGACCTGCTTAAGAACCGCATTCTTGAAGTGTACGGCTTGCCTCTACTGCGACTAAAGACCAACGAAAGTAACGAGAAGGAGAAGATTGTATCATCATTACTCAGCATCTTGAAAGGGAATTCATTGTAAGCCATCTGTACCCCCCCGTACTTTGAGATTATTTGAAAGTCTCCGAAAAAGTTGAGATAGTTTCTAAGAAGAGGGATGATTCTCTGAGATTTTGAGAATAAGTCTGATATTCTCGGAGGATTTTCAAAGTATGTCTGAAAATGCGGTACCCATCGATCGCTATCAATGAAAAATTAGTTGCTTTCTTGCCGATGTCGGCAAAAATGGGTATATTTGCAGCGGTATAATGGATTTTTCTTGCCGATAGAACGATGGAGTATATATCAGTGAAACAATTTGCCGAGAAGTTCAATATCTCGGAACGCACCGCCCGCAACTATTGTGCTAGCGGGAAGATTGACGGTGCCTATCTCGTGGGGAAGTCTTGGAATGTCCCTGCTGATGCCGTTTTGCCTGGCCGTAAAAAGAGAGCCAAGACATCACCCTTACTAAGTTCACTCCAGGAGCAAAAGGATGGAAGGATTAAGGGAGGTATCTATCATCGTGTCCAGATAGATCTCACCTATAACTCCAACCACATCGAGGGTAGCCGTCTGACCCACGACCAGACAAGGTATATCTTTGAGACTAACACCATCGGCATCACAGACGACGCTGTTAAGGTGGATGATATTATTGAGACTGCTAACCACTTCCGCTGTATCGATTGTATCATTGAACAGGCTAATACAAGATTGACCGAGGTATTCATTAAGCAGCTTCACCTGATGCTCAAGTCCGGCACATCAGATTCAAGTAAGTCATGGTTCGCTGTGGGAGACTATAAACGACTGCCTAACGAAGTGGGAGGAATGGAAACAACAGCACCGTCTGACGTTCACCGACAGATTAAAGAGCTGTTGCAAGAATATAACGCCATCAAGAAACACACTCTGGAGGATATCATCGACTTCCATCAACGCTTTGAGGCCATACATCCATTCCAGGACGGTAATGGACGTGTAGGCCGGCTGATCATGTTCAAAGAATGTCTATCGGCTGGTATCGTTCCCTTCATCATCACCGATGACCTGAAGATGTTCTATTATCGAGGTTTAAGAGAATGGCCCCGTATCAAAGGCTTTCTGCTTGATACCTGCCTCACAGCCCAGGACAACTTCACAGCCCTGCTCGACTACTTCCAAATCAAATACCGGCATTAGAATTCCGCTCCATACCCGTTCCATTCCGGAGCAAACCCGTTCACGCTGTAACACCATAGTCCGTTTCCTCTTTACAAACTCCTTCTCACATGCGTATACAACAAAGGCGCACCGTCATTGATGCGCCTTCATTACTTTGGTAGGATAGAGGCTTTTATGCTCTGGATTCTTTCAGAATCCGCTGTACAGTCCTCAAACCGACCATAAACTTCTTCGCTATTTCAGGCGATTTCATGATCTTTTGCTCATACAGTCTGACGATTTCTTTCTTTTCCTCATCACTGAGCCTCTTTCTCTTAGGTTTGTTTGCTGCGTTCTTGTCGGCATTGTCTGAGGGTGTGTTGCTATCGGATTTACCTTTGCCTCCCTTTGCCTTAGGATTCACAGGCAGTGCCTCGTCTTCCTTGCAGGCACGCACGAACTCGAGATGCAAGTTAGGCTTCTCTTCGAAGCGTAGAATGTACACCTCGTCCTTACTTGCGCAATTACGTTGTTTGACGGCCTTAAACACTTTGTTGCCGTCGCGACCTGGTACAAGAGCGTAAACCGAGGTGCTGAAGCGGGCGAGGTCAGCGCCACCAGCCAGATCACTCAGCTGCACAGACTTGTACATGTCAAAGGTCTTGGCTGTGTGCGTAATGGTGATGAATGTTACGGTGATGCCCTTAGCTGCAAGCTTCTCCTGGGTCTGTTCCAACTTGCTGAAGTACTCGTTAACCTGATTGGTTTGGCTCATCTCCTCCTCAAGTTTGCGGATATTGTCTATGATCACCGTGACCTTGGGACCACGGCTCTCATGCTCAATCATCCTAAACAGTTCATCGAGATTGTAAATCGGTTCGGTGTTACGGAGAAGATTTCCAGGGATAGTAACTCCACGAGTGCGCTCCTTCTGTTCAGCTGCACTCATTTCCAGGTCAATAAGAATAACCTGTTGTGGTTCGTGCTGATTCTCTTCCTCGGACGGCAAGAAACCGTACTGAGTGCCTCCAGCAATAGCGATAGCGGTCTGAAGCGAAAAGAATGACTTGCATACACCTGATGGGCCATAAACAAGGCATCTGCCGCCAACCTCAATCTTCTTTCCAACGAGCCATTCAAGTTCACGTTTGTCATTCTCGAGTGATTCTTTAAACGGGGCCACTTTGGAGACGTAGGGGACTTCGAATTCCTCTGCTACGTCAGCGGATGCACTCTGCTGCTTGGAGAGTTCGTTCATCTTCTGCTTCTTTTCGAGGTCAATCTCTGCCATTCTGCGACGGTGCAGCTCCTCAGCCTCAAAGCGTTTAATGCGCTCCTCGGTTCTTTTCTCCTCAAGATCTTTGTCATTCTTGAGCTTGTGATCCTCAAGGTCCTTAGCGGCCTCGGTCTGGATCTTCGTTTTAGACTTAGTCGTGAAGTGATTCACAACAGCCGTAATAGCGGCGGTAATAGCAGCCGTCAAAGAGGCCCAGCCAATTTTTTGCCATTTTTTCTTCATAATAAAATGAATTTTAAATTTTTAATGAAATATTTAGTTATATCAATAAGAATTAACTAGTTTAACAGTACTTGTCCGGACGAGAATGGCACTAGGCCGAGAGACCAGAGTAGCGAGATGATGACTTCGAAGAATCCTTCTCCTTGCCCTTCCAGCGGAGACCCTCACTTGCCTGAATCTGTTCCACGGCAAGGTCGTAGTCAAACAGGAGGACGCGGTCAGCGCGGATGACAGCGGGAGCGTGAATCGTTCCGTTGTCAAGCCAGCGGCTGATCGTTGAGGTGGATACGCTCAGTGCGGAGGCAATTTCCTTCTTGCCATGAAGGAGCTTCTTCTCTTTGTGTTCGGACATATCACTACGCAACGTGGCTTGTTGAACCGCGCTGCCTATGAGGTCTACCAACTCCTGGCCCGTCATGTCGATGACGCGCTTGTTGAGGAGTTCCTCGATGGTTATTTCGCTGATTTTCAGTTTCATGGCGGCAAAATTACTAATACCCTGAAACTGGCAATTTTCTACCGTACTAATCGGGTGTAAGTTGTACGGCATTCTAGATTTTTTTTTTTGAGATTTGTGTTTTTCAGGGTACTTTCAGCGTGTCTACTCCTTGGATCGATGCCGTACGCTGGCGTGTTTTCACGGGGCAAAGATAAGTCGTTTTTGGGAAACTTAAAACACTCTCTTGACATTATTTGTCTTTATCGTACATGTGAACGTATTATGTACGGAAATCATATAATTACGGCTCGACATACTTGCTTTCTACTGATTGTCTTAACAGCACACGCACGCATGAGATGAACGGGGCATTGGGGGCGGGAGCGTGATCATGGTATTCGATTGTGTCGTAATGGTGGCATTCGCTGGCCATGGGCACAAAAAAAAGCCGGACTAGTGCCGGCTCTAAATAATCTTCATAATCAAATAATAAGTATCGTATCTATTATGCCATTATAAATTGGTCTTAATTGTTTAATACTACTTTTCAAGTCTTCGCTATCATTCTCGCTTTCTTTGTAGTCGTCAAGCTTTAAGCATCTGTAGGAAGTGTCACGAGTGTTATACTTCTTGCCTCTACTGGCTTTGCTTTTTGAACTCAGGTTGAGCTCTTGTTGAAGCGTTGCCCTTCTTAGATTGAAGATTTTGCTAAAACTTGTCGGGCTAAGCGTAATAGTTTTGCCATCTTCTCCTTCAAAGTAACGATATCCAAAGTCATCAAGTATATTATATACAAAACAATAATATGTGATAACGGAACTATCTAAGTTTGAACCTACTTCTTCTGATATTATTCTACTGAACCTGGGGGATTCATTATTTATCCTTGCAATCATCTCTTCAGTAATCGGTCTCATCAGAGGGTTGGTTCTAATTTGAGGTTTCGGATCCTCGAGCCCTTCGATACTGATAATGTATTGTTTTCCCTGTCTCATTCTTCTTATGACAAAATTCAGTAGTGCTTTATTCTCCTCATAAAATATCGTACTTGATATTTCAGTCACTTGTTGACGACTTGATTGCGCATCGTTTGTAACTTAGTGCGAATCAAAGCTACTAGCATGGAGCTAGTCAATCGTCTCTCAGCATACTTTTTCTTACATAGGCATAACGGATGTGTTAAATGGTGAATGTTGCGGCTTATTAGTCACATTCTTTTTTGCCGAAATTGGCACTTCTCTAAACTCATATGCGTTTTTCTGAGTCATACAATTCTAAGTCGTGCAATCATCATGCCAAGCATTTCGGCTGTCAGTTTTTATTATGAAATGTCTGTGATGACGCAACGCAGTGACTATTCTGGTGGGTTTATGTAGCACTTCGGAATGACAAAGTGGCTTGGCTCGTGACAGATTTGGCACATGACACGTTGAGTCATCAATCGTGCGAAAGAAGGGGCACAAAAAGGGGTACAAAATTTAGAAATAAATATAAGTCGCTGATTTTCAGCGACTTATATTTGATTTTGTGGAGCTGGAGGGGTTTGAACCCTCGTCCAAACGTGGAACTAATAAGGTTTCTACATGCTTAGTCTTGGCTTGGTTTTCGACCGCTGGCAGGTCCAAGACGACCAACCGGTGGCTTATCCTCTAAATTTCGGACACGGCCCGAGGCTTGCCTTGTCCTATCGCCGATATTCCTGCACCACCGGTTCAACCCGCCTCGGCTCGAGGGCAGTTGGGCGATGTCTCGTCACAGCCCCTTGGGCAGTGATAAAGCCGAACTTACTGTGCTTCGGTTAGGCAGCGAGAGCGTAGTTGTTTTCGCCATTTAATTGTGTCAATGACTGAGATTTAAGAGCATTGCCATTATCGCTCTGCATGCTTGCTTACCACCTCTACACGCTGTCAAAGCCAGTCAGCCCCAATAGTATGTCCGGTTGTAAACGGGCTGCAAAGGTACAACAAAAATCGTGCCAAACAAGACTTTTGCTTTGATTTTTTCAAGAAAAAAGTTATTCTTGCTCTACTAGCTCGTGCCAATAGGGGGACTGTTCGGGTATGAAGTTCCCTGCAAGCAGGTGGTTATAGATGCGTAAGCAGGCCCATGCGTCAATGGCGGCATATTGCTGTTGGGAAGGGGTCAGCTGTGGAGCTTCCCAGTTGGTGAGTTGCTGCCCTTTGCTGATTTTCTGTTGGAAAAGTATGGCGTAAATCTTCTGCAGGCTCATAGCAGCTATCTGATATTGCTTGACGAGCTGTTGCAGTTCAACGAATCCGGCAGGATGGCAGTCACACACCTTGGCGAGTTGATGGAAGTCGTCGCAGGTTGAAAGACCGACTTTGACGATGTCGCCGTCCTCAAGGTAGTCCCGCAGTGGTGCAGTGACTCCAGTCTTGTTGAGGCGGAACAGATAGGCGTCGCTCAGAGTTGAGATTTGCAGCAAGGCGATGTTGTGTTGCTCACCACGGCGAAAGCTGGGGCGGGTTTCGGTATCAAAGCCCACGATGTGTGATGAGCGCAATGCTGTGACTGCGTGTTGGACCTGTGAATCGTTGGCGATGATGTGGATGTGTCCCGGGAAGGTTACCCGAGGCATCTCGTTGATGGTCTGCTTGTCTATCGAAACGACATACATGATGCCTGCAAAGGTAATACTTTTTCAGTAAATAGCGAATATGGAATAGTGAATACTTGGCATTCTGTAGTGAATTCCTTGCATTTCACGGTCCGCTACATGCGATCTACTTGCTTGACGCCTTTGACATTGAGGATTTTCTTGATCAGGTCATCAAGCAGGGTGATATTGTTCACGCTGATGACCAGCATGCCTTCAAACAGGCCTCCTTGTGACTGGATGTTGATGCTTCGCAGTAGGCAGTTGTCAGTCTTGTTGATGACCGAGGTGATGGATGAGACGATGCCGATGTCGTCGCGTCCCAGCACCTTGAGCGTGGCGATGAACTGGCTGCCGGTCTTTCCGGTCCAACGGGTGCGGATGATACGGTAAGGGTAGCGCTCCTTCAAGTGGCGCAGGTTCTTGCAGTCCGTGCGGTGGATCTTGATGGCACCGTCACTGGCGATGAATCCCTGGATGCGGTCGCCGTAGATGGGATTGCAGCAGCGTGCCAGCTTATAATTCACGCCCTTAACGTCTTCGCCGATGGTGAGGATGTCGTCACTGAACCTTTCTTCTTGTGTTGTAGGCTGTTGCAACACAAATTCTTCGGCAGTTCCACGGCTTGTTTCCTCGTTCTGTTTGGCAAGGATATCCTCATACTGCTCTACGACATCAGTCACATCGATGATATCTTCCTGGATAGCCGCATAGAACTCGGTCGTCGTTTTGTAGCCCATCTTCTTGACCACACGCGCCAGAGTAGCGTCTTCAAGCTCGATTTTGCGGTTCTTGAAGCGTCGCTGAAGTGCCTCGCGGGCCAGTTGGGCCTGATTGGCACGACGCTCGTTGATGGCGTTCTTGATTTTGTTGCGGGCTTTGCTGGTGACAGCGATTTTGAGCCAGTCCAGGCGTGGCGACTGGGTAGCCGAGGTGATGATTTCGACCGTATCGCCGCTCTTGAGGCGGTAGTTGATCTTCTGGTTCTTGCCGTCCACTTTGCCGCCCATGCAGGTGCTGCCCACACGCGTGTGGATATGGTAGGCGAAGTCCAGCAGGGTTGCCCCTTGTGGCAGGCGAATGAGGTCACCCTTGGGCGTGAATACGAACACCTCGTCGTTATACAGGTTGGTGTCCATGTTGCGCATCAGGCTCATCAGGCCCTCCTGGCCACTGGCTTCCAGCATCTCGCGCACCTC
>JAEEGL013036527.1_pt1 | contig 48182 bp, 40 predicted proteins | sample 9134231 | NCBI WGS metagenome assembly JAEEGL01 (sample SAMN16246548, study PRJNA631951) | gut metagenome | biome: gut microbiome; feature: rumen; material: fiber-attached | host: Bos | place: Iran: Karaj | collected 2018-10 | reverse complement strand
GAAAAGAGAGGCCTATAATGGCTAATGAAACTTCTATACACTATCACCTTCCGGGGCTGTTTGAGTTTTATGAGTTCTATAAAGTATTCCTTCCGTTGTTTTATGAGCATCCCGAATACTTTTACGAAGACTGCTCTATAGGCTCTGTATACGGTGCCCCCGGGGACTGCATATGGGGCGGCGGAAGATGCGGATACGGTGAAGAGGACCCCGAAGATGTTGCGGCACTGATGCGGGAATACGGCATTTCCGCAAGGCTCACCTTCAGTAATTCCCTGCTTAAAGAAGAACACCTTTCGGACAGGCGATGCAACAGGCTCTGCGAACTTTTTGAAAAGAACGGAAAGGCGGAAAACGGCATTATCGTACATTCCGATCTGTTGCTTGACTATATAAGACGAACCTTCCCGGGCTTTTATTTTGTTTCATCCACCACAAAGGTGCTGACTGATTTCGAGAGTTTCAGAAATGAAGTCTGTCGCGAAGAATTCCGCTTTGCAGTGCCTGATTTCAGACTGAACAAAGAGTTTGAACTGCTGGATTCTCTGAGCATGAGCGAGAAACATAAAGTCGAATTCCTTTGCAACGAATGCTGTTCCTTTGGATGCACCGAAAGAAAGAAGTGCTACGAAAACGTGAGCAGGAAATGCCTCGGAGAACAATGCGAAGATCATATCTGTGCTTCCGCAAATGCCGCCCATGGTTACAGATTCTCGGAAGCAATGAAAAATCCGGGCTTCATCGGGATAAGCGATATAAGAGAAAAGTATGTTCCCATGGGCTTTTCGGAATTTAAGATCGAGGGCAGGAGCCTCGGGAGCGCGCTGATACTTGAGTTTCTGCTCTATTACATGACAAAGCCCGAGTATGTGTTGAAGGTGAGAGAGGAAATATATCTCGACAATACGCTGGATCTGTTTTAAGAAAATCTTAATTGAAACGGCATGGATTCAATGGTAAGATAAGCATTGTTACATTACGATCTTTTAAGGCTTATTGCCTATATCACATAACAGACAGGAGGAGTTCGGCCAATGAAAACAGAAAAGGTCTATATCACCAACAAAGAGCTGGGTATGCAGGATGCCCTTCAAATGACGGAAAAGATCGGAACGGAACAGGGGCTTGAGAAAAAGCAGCTGTTACATCTTCGCCTGCTTTCGGAAGAACTGTTCGGAATGCTCAAAGGCATAACCGGAGAGATAGAAGCTGATTACTGGGTCGGCTATGAAGGGAAAAAATTTGATATTCATTTGAAATCCGAGATAAAGCTTACCGACGAGATGCGTGAACAGTTCCTGTCGGCTTCCAGCAGCGGAAAGAACGCGGCTGAGAAGGGCTTTATGGGAAAACTCCGTGTTATGATCGCGGAAGCTCTCATCTCAAATACCGCGGCTTCCGGCTTTTCACTCGGTCTTATGAGCATGGCGAGCCCCAACGCACAGAATGCGGCTTTAAAGAACTATCAGTGGTCCATGGAAAAATATAAGTCCGAATTAAAGAAAAAGAATGACGAAGACTCCTGGGATGAGCTTGAAAAATCCATTGTGGCAAATATAGCCGATGATGTCAGCGTCAGCATTGTAGGCTCCGATGTTGAGATCATCGTTACAAAGGCCTTTTAAATTGATTAATTAGACGGAACGCCGCATGAAAAGCGGCGTTTCTATGTTTAAGGAATAAAATGGATACTAAAGGCGGAAAAAAGAAAATGAAAGCAAAGACAAGATGGTTTATTTTCATTGCCCTGATACTTATTATTGCGGCCCTCTTCGGAGGAATCTATATCGGACGGTTACTTGAGAGCAGGGAACGGGCGGAGCACGAGGTCACCGTGACTGTTCTTGAGAACGGAGATCCTTCGGAGAGTGTGGTGACAGCGACACCTACGGTCGAACCGACAGCTACGTCAGCTCCTATGGTCGAAGACTATCGGACGGGCTCTGACGAGCTGAATCCGCCCGATAAGCAGTCATCGACAGAGCCGACAGCAACATCCACCCCGGCACCTACGGCGACCGTTACACCTACATCGACCTCTACTCCAACACCTACCGTAACACCCAAGCCAACCGCTACTGCAACTCCCAAGCCGACAGCAACAGCAACGCCTAAACCTACAGCAACATCCACCCCGGCACCTACAGCGACCGCAACACCAACTTCAAAGCCTACTTCAACACCTTCAGCAACTCCCGTGGTCGAAGACTATCGGACGGGCTCTGACGAGCTGGATCCGTCCGATAAGCAGTCATCGACATACTATGGAAAGCTCTCTGTAAAGGGCACAAAGCTTGTTGATAAAAACGGAGATGAAGTGCGGCTTCGCGGTGTTTCAACCCACGGCCTCGCCTGGTTCCCGGAATATGTCAACAAGAAGGCTTTTCAGTCACTGCGTGATGACTTTAAAGCAAATTGCGTGAGACTTGCAATGTATACCGCAGAGTACGGCGGATATTGCTCCGGAGGAGACAAAGACAAGCTCAAGAAACTTATAGATGACGGAGTATCCTACGCAACAGACCTTGGTATGTATGTCATAGTCGACTGGCATATATTGAGTGATTCAGACCCCAATACCAACAAGGCTGAGGCACTAAAGTTCTTTGATGAGATGTCAAAAAAATACAGCGATCACGAGAATGTGCTCTACGAGATATGTAATGAGCCCAACGGCGGAACAAACTGGGCGAGCATAAAGAAATATGCCGAAGAAGTGATCCCCGTCATCAGGAAGAACGACAAGGATGCCATAATAATCGTCGGAACTCCCACATGGTCACAGGAAGTTGATAAGGCTGCCGCAGACCCGATAAAGGGCTACGACAACATAATGTATACCATACATTTCTATGCGGCAACACATAAAGACAGCCTTCGCACAACGATGAAAAATGCGGTGAAGAAGGGGATCGCCATATTCTGCACGGAATTCGGTACATGCGATGCCAGCGGAAACGGAAGCAATGATTTCAATGAATCCGAAAAATGGATAAAGGCCATGGAAGAAGCAGGCGTAAGCTATTGCATCTGGAACCTGTCGAATAAGTCCGAAACATCCGCTCTCATAAAATCCGGGAACAAAAAGACTTCCGGCTGGACCGAGAGTGACCTTTCGGACTCCGGAAAGTGGTATATGAAACTGTTAAACGGCGGAACACTCCCGGCATTATCCGGAGGAGATACCGAAGGAACAGAGAATAACAGTAACAGCGAAAGCGGAACAAATTCAGGTGATCCGGAAACACAGAAACCTTCGGAAACGGTGACCGGGACCGTCGGTAACCTTTCTGCTACAGTGTCCGAGTCCGGTGGATGGAACGACGGAAAGAGTTATTTCACTCAGTATACGATAAAGCTTGAAAACAAAGGAAGCAGCGATGTCACGGATTGGACCGTAACACTTTCCTTTACGGGAAAGACATCTGTTTCCCAAAGCTGGAACGGATCGTTTTCATCCTCTTCAGACACGACCGTTGTTGTGAAACCATCGGATCATAATGGTACTATAAGTCCCGGTTCTTCACAGGAACTCGGGTTTATAGTTTCAAAAGAGCAGGAAAACTGCATCATAAGTGAGATAAAGGTAAAATAGGGTTATGGATATCAAAAACAGATCAGTGGCAAGTGCCTTCAAAAGTATCCTACGGATCCCGTCAGTCGTGGTGTTTGCAACCGTTCTATGCATCACATCGGGCTGCTCCGGGGAAGATCTTCGTACATGCGACGGCATGAACACATATACGCCTGCGCCAACCGAAGACATTGCAAAGACTGAAGAGATTAAAGCCACACCGACACCGGAGATAAACACAGAAAAGAACAACGCCGACAAGACTCCGGATCAGCAAGAGGGCAACGCTCCCGTAAACGATGACAAGGCAGATACATCTATGGATGACAAAGAAACGCCTCTTATAATGACATATCTCGGTGTAAAGGATTACGGCGCTCCCGAAACGAACCGTGAGAACATGGATCATTTCGTCTACAGGTTTTTACATGACGGCGTCGAAGAACTGTATTTGATAGATAACGGCGAAAAAGATAAAGACGGAAAGTACTCCTACCCCGTGCAGAATAAGCTTAAGGAAGGCTATTCCTACGAAGTCTCGCTTAAGAAGAACGGTTCAGACTCCGGAAACGCAACATATCTGATCTATGATGTTACTGAGCTTCCCCGGGATGATTCGGCTGTGATAGATCCGAAGGTCAAAGGTGAGCCCGGGGTGAAGACCCTTGAAAACTTCCTGAAGACCGCATTAAGCCCCGTGGGGACCGTACTTTATGTTTACGGCGGCGGCTGGGACTGGCAGGACGAGGGAGGAAGCGTCCAGACTGTGTCTTTCGGGCTTTCCGAGAGCTGGGTCAGGTTCTTTAACGAGCATGATGAAAGCTATTATTATAAAAACATTGATGACAATGTAACGAAAAAAGATCCCGCCACAAGCTATTATCCATACGGAGAATATAACGAGTATTATTATGCGGGACTTGACTGCTCGGGATATCTGGGCTGGGTGCTTTACAACACCCTTGAGAGTGAAGAGAACGGAACGAGCTACGTGGGATCATCGACGAAATTTGCAAAAAGACTTGCGGATCTGGGATTTGGTGATCATTCAAGAGATGTGGAGTATATGGTGGCAACAAGAGGTGTGCGCCCCGGAGACATAATGAGCATAAGCGGCCATGTCTGGATATCCCTGGGAACCTGCAGGGACGGGAGCATAGTCATTGTACACAGCACTCCCGGAGCAAAGAGCAGGAACAAAGGACAGACAGGCGGAGGAGTTCAGATCTCCGCCATCGGAGAGTCGAAGGAATGTGAGGCTTACAAGCTTGCAGACACCTATATGTCAAAGTATTATCCCGAGTGGTACAGCCGCTATCCGGTTTACCTTTGTGATCCTTCCGTTTATATGTCCTTACTGAACGAAAATGCCGGGAGATTCAGATGGAATACGGAATCCGGCGTACTGACCGATAAGAAAGGCATCGCGGATATGAAACCGCAGGAGCTGCTTAAAAGACTGTTCAACGAATAAAAAAAGAAGCCCATCGAATCATTTTCGACGGGCTTTTGTTTTTATCTTCTTCGCCTTCCGTAGATCAGGAGCAGGCGGATGAGCTGGGTGAGTGATACCGCAAGAGCTGCAACGTATGTCATTGCGGCGGCGGAAAGGACTTTCTTTGCGCCGTCCGCTTCGTTTCCGATGAGGAGCGAAGATTCACGGATCGCTTTCATTGCGCGGTTCGAAGCATTGAACTCCACGGGGAGCGTGATCAGCTGGAATAGTGTACTCAGCGCAAACAGCACGATGCCAACATATACAAGGAAAAAGAAGAACTCCGAAAAGTAGGTGAGTACTACGCCCGCGATGATAAGCGGCATGGCAAGCTTTGAACCTATCTGGGTTACGGGGATTATTGCCATTCGGAGTGCTACGGGAGCGTAGTGGTTTGCGTACTGGAGAGCGTGTCCAACTTCGTGGCAGGCAACACCCACTGCTGCGATGGATGAACCGTTGTATACCTTTTCTGAAAGGTTTACTTCATTTGTTTTCGGATCGTAGTTATCCGTGAGCTCACCCCGGATGCAGTTTACATGGACATTTGAGAGCCCGTTTGCGTAAAGCATCTTCATGGCGGCTTCGGCACCGGTCATGCGACTCGAGTTCGGCATCTTTTCATAAGTGGCATATACGCTTTTAACATGTGCGCTTGCTGCCATTGCAAAGATGATAGCGGGAACAACAAGGACCAAATAGGTAATATCAAAATACATTATACATCACCCCTGTCTTTATATTTTTACTTTACGAGCGTCTGCCCTGCGGTGACGCTTATCTCGCCGTATTCGTTCTTTTCGAGATCCATTATGTCTGTGCAAAGATCAAGTCTTTTCGAGGTAAGTACTATTATGGTCGAACCACCGAACATGAAATGACCTTTTTCAGTTTTATCGGAAACCCGTTCACCCTTGAAGACAGGACGGTTTTTGATCTTTCCGACCATGAGGGCTCCCACTTCCATCTGAAGGACCTTGCCGAGCTTTTCGGTATCTATGGTAATATATTCCCGTGTATTTTCTATGAACACCGGCCTGCTTTCTATGGCAATGGGTCTAACTGTATGAAGTCTTCCGTAAATATGCTTTTTGGAGAGGACCGTACCGCTTGCGGCATACTTATATCTGTGATAGTGCTTGGGGGTAAGACGGAATATGAAAGCGGTTCCGCCTACAAATTCACGGGCGAGAACATCGTTCCCCAGAAGCCTTGAAAGCCTGTATTCCTGGCCCTTGACGAAAAATGAAGTCTTGTTCCGGAGCTGCTTTACGGTGAGGAGGCCGTCACAGGGTGAGGGAAAAACCGCATCTTCATCGGGAAGAGCATCGACTTTGAGTTTTCTTATAAAGAAGTCATTAAATGACTTGTATCCGCCTTCGGGGACCACGTAAGGACTCATGTCTATCCCGTTCGCCTTTACATATAAGGGGACGATGAGAGATGAGGCTTTCGAGGACAAAAGCCTTCCGGCTTTTTTTGAAAGAGAAGGCTTGGTGAGCTCTTTAAGTATCATCCTCCCTGCGGGAGTTCTGTATAAAAACTTTAATCCGAGAGAATCGCTCATATTATTCCGTGCCCCATAACAAATACGCCCAGAGCCTCAAGAATGCCTATGATGGCAAGGATAGACTTTCCGATGAGATTGGGGTTCTTGATCTCAATGGGTGTAAGGAATCCTGTGCCGCAGAGAGCAAGCGCGATCCAGTAAATGATGGGAGACGAAAGCCCGAATACCGTATGGATAAGATAGACAAGGGGGAGCATAAGGGCAATGGTGGTTATCGGAAATCCCATGAATGTCTTCTCTTTACAGGGATTAAGGTCCTGACGCTGCTCTTCAAGGACGTTGAAGTATGCGAGCCTGATGAGACCCGCAAGGACATACATAGTAACAAGCACGCCGATGATGGGCCTTCTGTCGGATATCATGTAAACAAACATTCCGGGCATGACACCGAAACTGATAAGATCGCAGAGTGAATCGATCTGGATGCCGAATCTTTTCTCCGAAGCGGTGCGTATCTTTGTTGATGCGACCGTTCCGTCAAGCATGTCGCAGAGGCCTGCGGCCATAAGGCATATGATCGCCTCGAAATAGCGGTTTTCTATGGACATCAGTATTCCGTAAAATGCAAAAGCCATACCCATATATGTGAGAATGACTGTGTAATCGTAGTAACCGATGAGCTTTCTTTTATTCATAACTTTTTTCTCCTCATTTTAACTATATGAAATATATAACCTATTGTGACGATAACGAGCGATACTCCTGTGCAGAAGTAGAACGAGATGCCCCGGGAGATCAGTGACAGGGTATAAGCGCGGGTGCTGTCAAACAGCGAACCGAAGCCGTCAAGCATAAGGTAATCCGCAACACCCATTCCTCCGGGTATCGGGAACCAGTTGGCACCGATCTGGGCAAGCGCCTGTACTGTCCAAAGCCTGAAGGAACTGACATCTCCGGTTTCCCCGAGACAGCGGTTCACGAGAGGAGTGACGCTTATCTGGGAGATGCGCTGTAAGAGATTAAAGAGGAACACAATGAGCATGATCTTCGTCTTTCCCCTCAGTGCTTCAGAGCAGAGTTTGTAATCCTCGGCGTGTCGATCTATTTTTTCGAAGCATTTCTTTTTGTCGCGGACAAATTTAAGCTTTAAAAGTATTGAGAATATCCAGGTCTCGATCTTTCGGAAAGCCCGGTTGTCCTTAAGCAACAGGTAAAACAATATTGTAAGACCGGTCATTATGAGTATTCCGGCTATTATAAAGAATTTTGAACCTGCGTTAAACAGTGTAAGGGCTTTAGGATCGAAGATGATGGATAATAAACCTATCGAGGCTGTGGAGAGCGTGTAGGCAATAAGATTTGCCAGAAGGCATACGGTGATCGATGATGTTCTTATATGGTCAAACCGCATGAACAGCGCGCTTGCCGGCTGGCCTCCGCTGGCTGAAGGTGTTATCGCCGAGAAGAATTGATCTCCCGCGCTGTAGAGAATGCCCCGGAAAACGTTGGTTTTGTATCCCATGCTACGAAGAATGGTATATATCGCAAGCCCTTCAAAAAGGATAAATCCGAACATTGATACGAAAGTGGCAAAGAGCCATGGTACCGGCGAATGCTTCAGTATCTCTATCAGCACCGGGAGCGACAGGTCTCCGCTTCGCGAAAAGACGGTATATGTTGTGAGTATGGCCACGATAACCGCAAATATGGCACTGGCCAGGAGCTTCTTAAAATTCATGGTGTTATTGTTTCACTATACGCGAGTACAGGTTGCCGTAATATTTTGATAGATTGAGCTTTTTAGCGAGGAGGTAAGCAATGTCCGCAAGGAACAGCCCCGCAAATACATCGATGATGACATGCTGCTTTGTTGTAAGAGTTGAAATGCAGATGAGGCTGCAAAGCGCATGAGACAATATTTTATACCATTTCGGGATCTTTTCGTTCCCTCTTACCGCAATTACGCAGAACCTGCTTTCCAGGCAGTGAATGGAGGGAAGAAGGTTATCGGCCGGATCTATGCTGTAAAGAAACAGCAGCATCTCAGAAAATACGTCTGTTCCCGTGACATCCGGCCTTATGTTTGTTGTCGGAAAGAACGTAAAAAACAGCAGGCATACAAGCTTTGCCACGACATTTGCCGACAGTATCGTAAATGCCTCGGAACGATCCCTGAGTCCCACGATGCAGTAATTTATTGTCCAGAACACAAAGCTTCCGAAGTAGATGACCGTCATAAAAGGAATCACCGGGATCGTGTCGTCAAGGGAACTTTCCAGTGTGATATGCGGTTTTCCCGTAGTCCAAAGTCTTGAAAGGAAATAGACTGCGTTATTTAATGTAAGGCTCACAAGGAGGGGGATGATCATCCTGCTCTTGAAAAGTTTTATAAGACTGTTCTTAAACAGAGTCATTTTAAAACAGACCTTTCTTAAGGTTTTTCTTAAAACCTCGTGGATTATAACCCATCATTCTTAAAAATATATTTAATATGATCAATTTGTTTTTAAGATTAATTTAAGGAAACACCCGGGGGCGTTTCCTTAATCTTTGTCAAAGCTCGCATCGTAATCTTCAAGATTTATGTTCATTCTTCTTTTTTTATCAAGCTCTATCCACTCGTCAAGAGTAAGGGGAACGTAATCGGAGAACATGCAGAAGCAGTTTATCATGTTGCAGGGGACGGGGAGCATCTCGTCACTTCCCCGTACCGGCCGGCGGCTTGTCCGTACATGCTCTTGATATTCGTTTATCAGATATTCGTCAAAGGTGTTATGGACGTGACCGTAGAGCATGTAAACCTTGGGATCGCCGTTTCCGTCTCTTCTGTACTGCCCGTTGTAGCACATGATGGGATAGTGGGAGAGGATGATCTTTCGCTTGTTATCGTTAAGTTCATGGTATCTTTCGACCCAACGGAAATGCTTTTGGTCAAACTTCTTGTCATCAAGGTATTTGTCGTGATTTCCCCGGATAAGGTATTTTCTTCCCATAAGGCGGCTGAGGATGGAATTGGCGTCTTCGCCTTTCGGCGACATGCAAAAGTCACCGAGGATCACCACGTCGTCATTTATTCGCACCCGTGAGTTCCAGCGGCTTATCATATATTCGTTCATGGCTTCCGCGGATTCAAATCCGCGGTTATCCATGTGTGTATTCAGATTGTCATGAAAAAAATGAAGGTCGGCTATGTAGTAACGCATAAAATTATTGACGAACTCCCATCTGATATAATATAATCGTAAGATACATAAACTTAATAACCCTACATTGCTCGGGCAAGGAGGATCTTTTATGACCCAGGAACAACGCCATTTATCGCAAAAAGTTGATGCATGCTTCTTTATGACTCTGGCTATCGTCGCATCGATGATCATTATAACACTCATCATGCCCGGTCGCAATTTTTTCGCACTCAGGTTAAGCGTTTGTGGTGTCGCAGCGGCTGTCATCATTACGGCAAAGGCTCTTCCGCAGCTTGAATACACACAGAAGATGCATTTCTTTCTTTATGCCCTTCTTCCCATGTATCTTATAAGCATATATCTGTCAAGCGACATCTATGTTTATGCACTTGTTTTCCCCATCGCACTCACAACAGTATTTTTCATGGACTTTTCCATGACATTAAAGGGATCCATCGGAGCGCTTGTCGGAATGGTACCGCATATGATCATTGTTTTGTCCCGTGCAAACGGAGATCAGAGCGTCATAAAGATGGAGATAGTCCAGTTCATTTTTGCGATGCTTGCATGCGGACTGGCACTTGTGCTTGTCAAGATAATTGAGTCACAGAACAGGGAAACCTTTGACACCTTAAGGGACGCCGCAGACACGAACGCAAAGAATGAAGAGAAAGTAGTGGCATCCGTTGTTGATATCAATGCCCAGCTGGAAGCCGCAAACAAGCTTTGCGACGATCTTTCAAACAACTTCAAGATGACAAGCGGTTCCATTAACGATATCTCAACAAGCATGAGAATGACCGCCACCGAGATCGAGCAACAGACAATAAAGACAAACGACATCAGAAACAATCTTTCCGAGACCAAGGAATATGCCGAGGGAATGATGAGGGTTTCCGCTGACGCCATCGCTTCCGTAAAAGAAGGTGCCGCACTCATATCCGAGTTAAAGACTCTTGCAAGCAAGACTGCAGAGCTTAACCGTAATACTTCCGAGGCTACAAAAAAGCTTGAACAGAGGATCGGAGACGTTACACATATTTCCGACACCATCCTTTCCATCTCATCCCAGACAAACCTTCTTGCACTTAACGCATCCATCGAGGCGGCACGTGCCGGAGAAGCAGGCCGCGGCTTTGCGGTAGTCGCAGACGAGATAAGACAGCTGGCTGAACAGACAAAGCACTCCACGGAGCAGATCACCAGCATCGTAGGAGATCTTACAAAAGAATCCGAGAATACTGCCCGTAACATGAACATCACGGCTGAATCCGTTGACAAGCAGAATGCCAACATCGAGGTCACCGGAGAGAAGTTCAACGACATATTTAACAAGATAAATGAGCTTGCTTCCGCAGTCGAGCAGATAAGCGGAAAAGTCGACCAGGTTTCAAATGCCTGCGGCGCCATCACCGAAAGCATTACCAACATATCGGCAACAAGCGAAGAGATACTCGCTGCCACCGAAAGCTGCACTTCCTTAAGTTCCACGTCTGAGGGAGAAGTTCAGGATCTTTCCGCTTCCCTCAATAAGATTCTTAAAGCATCCAACGCACTTACAGCTAAATGATAATAAAAACAGGCGGGCCTTTGTTTTGAAAGGTCCGCTTATTTTTATATTGTAACCGTAAAACATGTCCCGTCTTTGGTGTTTGCGGCATCGATCGTCCCGCCTGCCCGTTCCGTGATGGCTTTTGCAATTGAAAGTCCAAGACCGAAGGAACCCTTGTTGTTCAGGCGGTCGGAAGAATAGAAACGTTCAAATATGTGGGGAAGATCTTCTTCCGAGATGGGTTCACCGGAGTTTGTTACTTTAAGTACCGTGCGGTGTCCTTCCTTTGCAAGCGAAAGACCGATGCGGTCTTTTTCTTTTGTGTGTTTCAGCGAATTGTCGAGAAGGATCGCTACAAGCTGTTTGAATTCTTCGAGATCTCCCACGGAGTATACATTTTCTTCGATATCGTAGGTGAATTCCGTCTTCTGCTCATAAGCCACGCTCTCATAGGTCAGTGCCATCTCCTCGGCAGCGGCTGTGGCACTGAATCTTTCTTTCGGCTTTTCTTCCGATTCTTCAAGACGGGCAAGGGTGAGAAGACGTTCCACAAGCCTGTTCATACGGTCGGTCTCCGAAAGTATGTTCCTTATGTGGATGTTGTCTTCACCGGCGTTCAATGCCTGCGCGTTAATGCTTATTGCTCCGAGAGGTGTCTTAAGCTCATGGCTTGCATCCGTAACAAAGCGTTTTTCTTTTGCAAGTTCTTCCTTTATGGGATCCGTCACAAATCTGGAGATCCCGACCATTGTTATAAATACAACGGAGACTCCGATGATCGTAAGGATAAGAGCCTCTGCGGCAAAAGTGAAGTTATCATGATGATAGTCGATGTTTATATAGGTTATGAGTGTATTCCCGTCCGGAAGCTCCTTCTTGGAATAGACGTAGCTGCCTTCACGCCACTCGCCTTTGCGGTTTTTAAGTATTTTTGCCACCAGCTTTTCGGTCTTTGTATCATCATTGTCATTCCCGATGGATCGTTTTTTCAGGATGTTTCCGTCAGGATCAACGGTCACACCGACAACAGCGTTATCAACAAAAGAATCCGCATCTTCCGAAAGCGGATATCCGGTAAACACTCCGCTTTGAGCCGCAAGTTCAGCCATCTGATAAAGATCCATCGAAACCCAGTATGAAAAATAGTGATAGAAGGCCAATATCAGAAGACTCGTAGTTGTAAGCATAATGAGCATCGTGATAAAGACTATTTTTTTACGAAGTGCATTTACCATTATTCCGCCGTTCCTTTTTCTTCGATGGCGTACCCCACGCCTTTCGTGGTGACGATCTGCGCAGCTGTCTCAAGGAATTTCATCTTTTTTCTTAAGAATGAGACATATACTTCAAGACTGTTTGAATCGGCTTCTTCGCCGAAACCCCAGACTTTGGATATTAGGGTGTCCCTTGTGAGTATCTGCCCCGGATTTGCCATAAGGCACTGTAAAAGCTGAAATTCTTTGTTGCCGAGCTTAACGGATCGGTCATTGGCCGAAAGCTTGTAGGAATCACATTCGAGCTTCAGATCGCCCACAATAAGGGAATTATCGCATTCCTTACTGATCTTCCTTGTTCTTGCCCTGATCCTTGCAAGGAGTTCTCCCGCATCAAAAGGCTTTGTGAGATAGTCGTCTGCACCGGAGTCCAGGCCCTGTATCTTATCTTCGGTGCCGGATCGTGCAGTGAGAAGTATCACAGGAACGGTAACATTTTCAGCCCTTGCATTTTTTAGTATATCAAGACCGTTAAGTTTCGGGAGCATGACATCAAGGAGCACGAGGTCATATATGCCGGACAAAATATAATCAAGACCGGAAAGCCCGTCATATACGGCATCGGTCTCATAGCCGGCTTTGGAGAGCACACCCTGTATGCCGTCCGCTATTTCTTTTTCGTCTTCAACAATAAGGATTCTCATTTAAAAGCCTATCCGTTTTTCGTGCATGAGTTTTTCGGTGAATTCCTTTTCGCTTGAGGCTGCGATAAAGTCTTCCTTTGTAACGACATAATCGTCCGTTCCGTTGAGAGAGCATCTGAGAGCGGTCTTTGACCATGTTCTTTCGTAAAGGTTCCTTACGAAACGGGCGTTCGCGAATTCCTTTGAGGAAAGGTATTCGTCCGAAAGCGCAAGGAAGTACTTGTGCACAGCGTCCTCAAGCTCGGGAGTGTATTTAAACGCTTTTTTAAGCATGAGCATATAGATTTCGTACAACTGCTCACGGGTGTAATTCGGGAAGTCCACCACATAGGGCATTCTTGAACGGAGACCGGGATTTGCAGTCATAAGTGTGTCCATCTCATCTATGTAGCCGGCCATTATGATCGTCATGTCATCGCGGTGGTTCTCCATTTCGGAGATGAGTGTGGTGATGGCCTCTTTTCCGAAATCGTTCGATTGCTTTCCGCCGTCGTAAAGCGCGTATGCCTCATCGATGAAAAGCACCGAACCGTAGGCATCGCGGCAGATGGCTGAAGTTTTCGGAGCGGTCTGTCCCACATATTCGGCAATGAGGTCACGCCCGGTATACTCGAAGAATCCGCCTTTTCTAAGGATCCCTTCTTCCTTCATGATCTGTCCCATAATGCGGGCGACGGTTGTTTTACCCGTACCGGGAGCACCGGTAAACCGCATGTGTATGCTGGGTTTGTCCAGCTTGTCATTCTGCATTGATACCTTAACCTGAGTGATGATCTCACGGATACGCTTTTCGATATTCTCCATACCGATAAGATCTTTAAAGGCATCGTAACCGGTTGCTTTTTTCTTGTTCTTCCCGAGGATACCTTCAGCATCCTCTATGGAAAACTCTGCTCTGTCGGGGGACAGGCCTTCGAATTCGGCTTTGCTGTTATTGATCGTTTTTGTGAGTATCAGTTCATATGCGATCTTTTCCGCAGTCTTAAATCCGTAGAATCTTCCGTCGGTCTTTTCTTTGGCGATCTTTTCGCGGACTATTGGGAATATGCCGGTGTTTATGCTGTAGCCTTTATCCGTCAGGATGTTCCATACCGTTTCCATGATGACACAGTCGGGAAGCGGCGGTATCTTAATGGTCTTGACCGGAAGTATGTCCGAAAGCTTTTCTTCCACGGCGTCGAAAGCCTTTTTCTCAAGAAACGGGATACGGAAAACAAATATATATTCGTCGCGGAAACGCTCAAGACGCTTTAAAAATGTCCTGAATTCCTCGTCGTGCTGCCCGTTAAGGTAATATGATATATCTATGCCGAAGGGCAGAGACTGGGTGTTAGAGGATTCGTCAAGTTCATCGACGATGTCGGCCGCAGATGTGAAACCGTTCTCGGTTGTCTCGCCGACGATGCGCTCGTTATAGTAGCCGCCTTTGCTCTGTTCTTCCCCGGTGTAGATCTTTGCGGGAGTGAACACGCGGCTGAAGACTCTGAGGAGCTCCGTATAACCCGCTCCCGCATCCGCCGCGACAAGGAAATTAAGCCGCATTATGGCGTCTTCCGCTTTTCTTTCGTGGAGAGCGGGAAGCGCCGCGGTGAGTTCCGAAAAGAGCTTATGTACTTCGGGAGCGCCGTAGTAACTGTTATAAAGTGAACGCATGGCATCGGAAACGGGGGTTCCGTCCGCAAGACAGAAATCCATGTGAGCCGGAGGATTGCCGGGAAAGAGTTCTTCAAATGCCGCAAATATCTCTTTTTTTATGTCTTCAGTGCTGTCCGAAGTACATTCAAAGGTCGCAAATGTGAATCTCCACAGGTTCAGCTTTGCTTCAAATCTTGCCGGAAGCTTCAGAAGAACGTCCTGCCAAAAGCCGCCCAGCCGGTCAAGCTGTTCATCCGCAAAAGAATAGTTTGCAGCCACTCTTACATAGTATCTTTTCATAACGATCCACCTCAATACTTTGTTTCGATAAAGTGCCCCGAGGCACACAAAAGATTATACAGGATTATCACGGTTATTAAAAGTCGGAATTTTCACTTTTTTAATTGTATGGCAGTTGAATTGTTGGTATAATCGTGGAGCAGAAGAAATGAAAGAGGCAGTAGATAGATTTAAGATCTGACATGCGTAGATTACTTGCTTATATCAAAAAAGACCCCATGCTCCCGGTAGCCGTTTTTGCGGCGATCATATCATTGTTCATAACTCCTCCGTCGAAGGAACTGCTGAAAGACATCGACTGGCGGACTCTCGGAACACTGTTCATGATGCTTACCGTCCTTGAGGGTTTCAAAAAGGAAAACATCTTCCGCCCCGTGCTAAAAATGACGGGGCGGATTGGCGTGATGACGGGATTGTCATTGTTCCTTATTTTCGGGGTGTTTTTCTCCTCGATGTTTGTGACAAATGACGTATCCCTTATCATTTTTGTACCTATAACCATCATACTGTTCAGGGCCGGAAACAAGGAGAAATACATACTTCCGGTCATCAGCATGGAAAACATCGCCGCCGTCAGAGGCTCACTACTTACTCCCTTCGGCAGCCCCCAGAATCTTTTTATCTTTGGGCAGTCGGGGGTTAATGCTCTGAATTTCATGCTCTATATGTCGCCCCTCTGGATAATGTCAGCCTTACTTCTCGTTTGCTTTGTCTTTTTCCTTTACAGAAAGGACGTAAAGGAAAGAATGGACATCGCGGACACAGGATTTGCCGGAGAGTGGAAGGAAGACAGGAAAGCCGCAAGGATAGCCTATCTTCCCGTATTTGCCCTTGTCATTTTCTCCATTGTGAGCCGTACACCCTACTGGTATGTGATAATGATCATAGTGGCCGTTGCGGTGTTCGTGATCGACAGAAAGATACTAATAAAGACAGACTACGTGCTGCTCCTCACGTTTTTCTGCTTTTTCATCTTTTCCTCATCCATAGCAAGGAATCCCGTGATCTCCGAATTCCTTGAGCGTTCCGTTGCCGGACATGAATATGTCTGGTCCATACTTCTCAGCCAGTTCATCTCAAACGTTCCTGCGGCGATAGTGCTCTATCCCTTTGCCGTAAACAAAGGCGCACTCCTTTACGGACTTGATTCCGCGGGGCTTTGTTCACTGATCGGTTCTCTTGCTTCGGTAATTAACTACAGGATCTATATCAGGGAATATCCCGGAAACGGGCTTAAATTCATAAAAGTATTCACGTTGGTAAGTCTTGCGTTCTTTTTGATCGTGGCATTACCCGGGTATTTTATTTCTTCTATAAATCCGCTTTACGACATGACATATATTGGTGTAAAATGATCACGGTTTACAAAAAATAAAAGGGGTCAAGCAATGAACGAAAAAAACCAAACCCATATCATCGTACTCGGGCTTATATCATTTGCGGTTCTCGGTCTGATCGTTGAATCACTCACTCAGGGCTGGGAATTCTGGGTGCCGCCGCTCCTTATCGCCGGAGTCGTGGGCATGTGGGCTCTTCATATCACACAATATATGGACGTGGGATTCCGCGAGGCTTTCTATCTCGTGTTCTCACTTTTTGCGACTCTTTTTCACGGAGTACATTCCACGAGCCTCTTTGACATCGTGGTCATAAATGTACTTGTCATGGTGTGCTTTTCTTTGCTCTCAAACATCACCTTCTTACGGATCATCCTCATAGAATACATTATACTCATGGTCACGCAGCTTGTGATCAACATAAATACCGGCGCGGTCTTAATGGACGGTCTTAACATTTCCAGGATCATCCTTCATACGGCCGTTGATCTCGGTGTATATATCGTCTGCTCCACCACCGTGAGAAGAAGACTTGACACGGAAACGGCCCTTTCCGAAAAAGATAAGCAGATGAAAAAAGCCGATTCCGATACCGAGGACTTCCTCGTAAACATCTCTCACGAGCTCAGAACTCCGGTAAACGTTGTAAACGGTATATCAACCATCATCTTAAAGAATGAACAGTCCGAAAACGTATCCATAATCCGTGATGCAGGCATGCGCCTCGCACATCAGATCGAGGACATGCAGGATTTCACCGATATAAAGCGCGGCGATATCACACTGGAAAACGAAAAATATATGATAACGTCACTCATAAATGACGTTCTTTCATCCTTCTCCGCGCAGGAAAAGAAGGATATGCTCGAATTCATCGTGGATCTTTCTCCCAGTGTTCCCACAATGATGCGCGGTGACATCAAGAAACTGCATAAGGTCATAAGACACCTCATAGACAACGCCATGAAGTTTACGAGACGCGGCGGTGTTTATGTAAAGATATCCACCATCAAGCGCGAATATGGGGTGAACCTTGAGATAGAGGTTACGGACACCGGTAAAGGCATGTCCAGAAAGGACGTTGCTTTTGCATCCCGGGGACTTTATCAGGCAGATAAAAAGCGCGACAGGAGCACCGGCGGTATCGGTCTCGGACTTAACATCGTTTACGGCTTCGTACACAAGATGAACGGTTTTGTTACCATTCAGAGTGCCAGAGGAAAAGGCACTACGGTACGTATTTCCATCCCTCAGGAAGTCATCGATCCTTCACCCTGCCTTAAGGTTGAGACCGAAAAGGCAAAGGAGATCATATTCCACGTTAATCCCGAAAAATACAAGGTTCCCCAGATACGTGAATTTTACCGTCAGATGGCAGTCAGCATAGCTGCGGGACTTCACCTTAACCTTTATTCCGCCGTTACGATCCCGGATATTCAAAAGCTTCTTGAAAAGAAGGAGATCACCCATATATTCATGGGTCCCGAAGAATACGATGCAAATCCGGATTTCTTTGATGATCTTTCAAGAAAAGGTGTTGCGGTATCCGTATCCGCGCCTTCAGGCTTCAGAACAAGACAGGGAAGCGGCGTTATCGTCATGCCCAAACCCCTTTATGGTTATCCTGTTACAAAGATACTTAATGAGGGTAACGACGTTCACGATCTCAGCATTGAGGAAAGAGAAGAAAAGCCCGATCTTTCGGGACTCAGAACTCTTATCGTAGACGACGAACCCATGAACCTTGTTGTTGCGACAGGCATATTCCGGCAGTATAACATGGTTACAGATACCGCATCAAGCGGAAAGGAATCGATAGAAAAGTTTGCGGCTCAGGATTACGATGTGATCTTCATGGACCATATGATGCCCGAAATGGATGGCGTAGAGGCCATGAAACGCCTCAAGAACTATGCTCATGAAAACGGTAAGAAGGTGAAGATCATCGCACTTACTGCCAATGCCGTGAGCGGAGCAAGACAGATGTTCATGAGAGAAGGCTTCGATGCTTTCATCAGTAAACCCATAGACATAAACACATTTGAGAGAACGATGCTCGGACTGTTCCCCAACAGTGCCTCCGGAAGAAGAGGAGGTGATGAGAGATGAAAAACCTGATCAAACGCTACTATGACAGTCTTTCAACATCAGATAAATCCTTTGAAGACAGGATGCTGGGCTTTATCGCTGCGCTTGCATGCGGGCCGATGATCGCAGCTCTCATCGGGGACATAATCATCGGAGAGAGTATTGTTGAGATAATATTCCTCTCAGTAGCAATACTTATGGTGGTTCTTTTGATCCCCTTCAGATCCTTCTTCATGTCAAAGTTTAAGGGCGCAACAGCCACATCACAGCTGCAGGCGCTGGGACTTATATTTATCGTGCTTCCGGTCACATTCTTCTTCGGAGGCGGCATTGAAGGCGGAAGCCTGTTCTGGAACGGCATCATTATCGTTTATATCGGTATCGTGCTTTCGGGAAAATGGCGTACTGTCATGACGGTTCTGCTTGTTATGGTTACTGTTGCCGAATATGTGATAGCATACCTGTATCCCGAACTCGTTTTTTCACATACAAGAGAGCAGTTCTTCATTGACTCCGCAGTGTCATGCGTTCTTTGCGCTCTTTGGATCTACGGTACCATCCGTTTCTCCAAAGTTCTTTTCCGCGCCGAGAACAAGCGCGCACAGGAGGAGACGAAGAGAGCCGAGGAACTCAATAAGTCACAGAGCCGTTTCTTCTCCAGCATGAGCCACGAGATCAGAACACCCATCAACTCCATCCTCGGACTTAACGAGATCATCCTCCGTCAGGACAATGTTTCCGAAGAAGTTAAGAGAGATGCCGTAAACATCCAGGGTGCCGGCAAGATGCTCCTTGCTCTCGTAAACGACATCCTCGACTTAAGCAAGATCGAAGCCGGAAAGATGGACATTATCCCCGTGAACTACCGTGTGGGAGACCTTGTTTCCGAGATCGTTAACATGATCTGGCTCCGCGCCGAACAAAAAGGACTTAAATTTGTAGTCGACATCGATCCTTCCATTCCTTCAGAACTTTACGGTGATGAAGTCAGGATCAAGCAGATCCTCATAAACCTTCTTAACAATGCCGTAAAATACACAAAGGAAGGCTCCGTCACTCTTCATATGGAGCTTGAGCAGCAGAAGGACGATAAGGTTCAGATAACATTCTCCGTTACCGATACCGGTATGGGCATCAAGCAGGAAGCCATTCCTTATCTTTTTGATGCTTTCCAGCGTGTCGACCAGGCAAACAACAGAAAGATCGAGGGTACCGGTCTCGGACTTTCCATCGTTAAGCAGCTCGTTGACCTGATGGGCGGCGAGATCTCCGTAAACAGCGTTTATTCACAGGGCTCCACCTTTATGGTAAGCCTCCTTCAGTCTGTGGCAAACACAGCACCTGTGGGTGACATCAACATATCAAACTTCGGCTCTGCAAATACCGCAAAATACGAATGCGGATTTACGGCTCCCGATGCAAGGATACTTATTGTTGACGATAACGAGATGAACCTTGAGGTTGAAAAGAAGCTCCTTAAGGATACAAAGATGGTGATCGATACCGTTACTTCCGGAGAAGCGGCACTGGATCTCACCTTAAAGCGCCGTTACGATGTTATATTCATGGATCACCTTATGCCGGAAATGGACGGTGTTGAGGCACTCGGAAAGATAAGAAAACAGACCGGCGGTCTCAACAACATGGTTCCTGTCATTGCACTTACCGCAAATGCGGGCTCCGAAAACAAGGAACTTTATACAAGAGTCGGATTTGACGGATACCTCGTTAAACCTGTTGCGGGGGCTCAGCTTGAGGAATGCCTCATCAAACACCTGCCTCATGCAAAGGTAATGAGAACAGCCGCTTCAGACATTGCTAACGAGCAGATGAACACCGCGAAGGGATTCAAGAGAAAAGATCCCGTTATCATCGCATCCAGCAGTATGAGTGATATACCCCAGGCCATCGTTCAGACTCAGGGCATCGAGCTGATCCGTTTCTCCGTTCATACAAACAAGGGAACATTCTGGGATAACCTTGAGGCTACCAGTGACGAGCTCATCAATTACATAAAACGCGAAGAAGGACGCATGGAATCGGAGCCACCGAGTGTTGAGGCATATGAGAGTTTCTTTGCGGCAATGCTTAAAAAAGCGCACCATGTCATTTATATCTCCATCACTTCCGACATGAGTGAAGAGTACAATCATGCATGCGAAGCGGCAAAGAACTTTGACAATGTAGATGTGATAAGCTCCGGCGTTCTCTCCACATCCACAGGTATCCTCGTAATGATCGCAAAGAGACTGGCAGAAAGAAACATGCCTGTCGATAAGATCATTGAGGAACTGGAAAATGTTAAAAAGAAGATCCATTGCAGCTTCATCTTAGAGAGCACCGAATTTATGTCGAGGCGCGGTTTTGTGGGACGCAGAACTCATAAGATCATGACGACAATGAACCTTCGTCCTTCCCTCGCCGTAAAGAACAATAAGTTTGGGGTTGATAAGATACTTGCGGGAAATGTAAAGCATTGCTATGAGTACTACATTAAGCATGCTCTGCCGCGTTCCGCACGCCCCGACCTTGATCTTCTGTTCGTCACATATTGTGACGTTTCCGAAGAATACCTTAACTGGATCGAAGAAGAAGTAAGGGAGAGATATCCCTTCAAGCATATCGTGTTCCAGAAAGCATCCGCATCCATTTCCGCCAACTGCGGTCCCGGTACTTTCGGACTTCTCTTCATTGAAAAAGGCAAGGAAAATTACGAACTCGGAAAGATGGTTCCCGAAGAACTGTTAAGTGATTATGCCGAGGAAAACTTTGACGATGAGGAAGAGGAAGAGGACGAGAACGGCTACGGCACATCGCCTTACAGCGCTCAGATACAAAGGTTTGAAAAAACGGGAGGAAGCGCAGAGAATGCCGGAACGGTAACGAATAATGAACCTTCCGGACAAGGGATCGAAGCCATAATTCCGGAAAAAGCCGTGGAAGTATCTGCCGTTACCGAAAAGAAGTGGTATGATGACATCCCCGGCATCGACAGCGGCGCGGGAATAAGATACAGCGGTTCTGAAGAAGCCTTCCGTTCCGTGATCGACATATTCTATAATTCCATCGATCAGAAATATGCGGAGATACAGGGGTATTTCGACGCGGAAGACTGGACGAATTATACCGTAAAGGTCCATGCATTAAAGAGTTCAGCTAAGCTTGTGGGAGCCACCGATCTCTCCAAGCATGCCGAAAAAGCCGAAATGGCGGGAAAAGGCGGAGACATCGATTATATAAAGCAGAATCACAGTATGCTCATGGAAGAATACAAAGCATATCTTGACATTTTGCGACCTCTCTGCGAAAATGCCGAAGAAGACAGCTCGAAGCCTCTTGCGGATGATGTGCTCCTGGAGAGCGTTTACGAGGCGGTTGCGGAAGCAGCAAAAGATATGGATTACGGCACCATTGAGGAGACCCTTTCCGAGATGGATTCCTACCGCATTCCCGACAGTGACAGGGAAAAGTTCAAGAAACTTAAAGAATGCTTTGAAAATCTTGACTATGCCGCTATTTCGGAATTGCTGTCATAATAGTTATACAGAGTAAGCGAGGAAACAGGCTATGGCCGGTATCAAGAAAGTAGTTATATATACGTTCCAGTTCAGTGTTGTCGTTAAAGGAATAGAGAAAAAGATCACCGAACTCGGATTTCAGGTGAATACCCTGAAGGATGATATAAACAAGATATTCGAATACATGGAGTTTTCGGAGCTTCTTGTCATATATCTTCCCAATGATTTTAGTACGGGCGGCGGCATAATGGATCTTACCAAGGTCGTTTTGGCCATGAAGGAGCAACACCGTAAGGTCATTATGATCGGTGATGACAAGATCCATGACGAAATGCTCAGACGCATTCCCGACATGGCATCCTTTGAGTGGGTGGACAGACCGGTGGATTTCATGAAATTCGAAGAACTCGTTGACCGTGTCATGAGCACTGAAGTTGCCACCGACAATCAGAAGCGTATTCTTATAGTGGACGATGATCCCTCATATGCAAAGATCGTGCGTGAGTGGCTGAAAGATTTCTATCACGTGGACATGGTCACTTCCGGTTCCCAGGCACTTTCGTTCCTGCTAAGGAACCAGGTAAACCTTATCCTTCTCGATTATGAAATGCCTGTGGCAGACGGCCCCGAGGTTTTAAAGATGTTAAGATCCGAACCGAAGACCGCAAATATCCCGGTTATCTTCCTTACGGGTGTGGGCACCAAAGAGAGCGTTTCAAGAGTGTTACAGCTTAAGCCCGCCGGATATATCTTAAAGTCAACTTCAAAGGAAGACCTGATAAAGACCCTTATGGGATTCTTTGCAAAGCATTAAGGGAGAAAATCATTTATGCAGAGAATTATTGTCACAGCAGCAATAATATATCTTGCGATCATCAACGCCGTGGCCTTTGTGGCCTACGGCGTTGACAAATATAAGGCAAAAAACAACAAATGGCGCATCCCCGAGGCAACACTTATAGGTTTTGCCGCCCTCGGAGGCGGCATGGGAGCCCTTGCGGGAATGTTTGCATGGCATCATAAAACGAGGAAGCCGAAATTCGTTATCCTCGTTCCGGTCTTCCTCGTTCTGTGGGCTGTTGGCCTGTATTTTCTTTATGATCGCTTTGGTTTACAGTGAGCTTATCTCACTGTGAAGTTTTTCGAGGTCTTCCCGGATCTGCAGGTGCTGAGGGCAGGCCTCTTCGCATGCTCCGCACCTTAAACACATGTCTGCGCGCTCGCTGTCTTTCATGTGGTTGAAATATTCGTCCTTTGCGGCGTTCTTGTTTCCGAACATGCCGTAACGGTTCCATATGCGGAACATCCTCGGAATATCAAGTCCGCCGGGACATGGCATGCAATATCTGCAACCTGTGCAGACATTTCGCTTTCTGGAATTAACTTCTTCCACTACTTTATCTACGGTCTTAAGCTCTTCTTCCGTAAGGGCTTCAAAATTCATCACCGTCTTAAGATTATCCTCTAATTGATCCGGAGCGGACATGCCGCTTAAGATCACTTTGATCTGAGGCTTTGAACCGAGCCACCTGAGGCCCCATGATGCGATGGAGTCATTGGGACGCAGATCCTTAAAGATCTTCTCAACATCCGGAGCATAGGAACAGAGCGTTCCGCCGCGCAAGGGCTCCATGATGACAAGAGGGAGGTTAAGTTTCTCCGCAAGAGCATATCCCCTGTCTCCGGCCTGATATGCTCTGTCCATGTAGTTATACTGGATCTGGCAGAAATCCCAATCTCTGTAAGTTGCTATCTTTTCAAAAGTGTCATAATCATCGTGGAAGGAAAAGCCGAGATATCTGATCTTTCCTTCTGCTTTCAGCTGTTCACAGTATTCGATGACCTTGAGGTTTTTAAGTTGCTCAAACTTTGCTTTACCCAGAGCGTGAAGCAGATAAAAGTCTATATAGTCGGTGCGAAGGTTATTAAGCTGAAGCTCAAAGATACGTTTAGCATCGTCAAGAGAGTTTACTTCCCAGGGGGGAAGCTTGGTGGCAAAATAGAAAGAGTCTCTGGGATGCTTTTCCATAACCTTTCCGAGAAAAGGCTCACTCTTCCCGCCATGATAGGGGCGTGCGGTGTCGAAATAGGTGATACCGGCGTCATATGCCCTGTCCAGCATTTTTTCAGCGGTTTCCTCATCGATCTCTCCGTCTTTGGTGGGAAATCTCATGCATCCGAAGCCAAGGAGAGATGTTTCGATGTTAAGTCTGTCAAATTTGCGTTTTTCCATGGGGAACCTCCTTTTGAGCGTGAATTCAAGTTGACTTTATTATATATAAATCGTAAGATATAGCAAGAGGAAATTGCCTCCGAGAAGGATGGTCATTCCATTGAAGCGCGGCACAAAACTCGCGCTTCATAGCATGGAACGACATGAGATATTACAAGGAGAATTTGGGGGTAGTAATGTGAAGTTCAAAAACCATGAAGGCTTAAAGGAGGTCATGATGTATAACGCAAACGAAACGAGATACGGCACGATGGAGTACAGAAAGTGCGGAGACAGCGGTCTTAAGCTTCCTGCGGTGTCCCTCGGACTTTGGCACAATTTCGGCGATACGGCAAACCTTGAAAATATGACTGCTATGTGTGAGACTGCCTTCGATAACGGCATCACACATTTTGATCTTGCAAATAATTACGGTCCCGAGGCGGGAGCAGCCGAGGAAAATTTCGGCCGCATCCTTAAAAAGAGCCTTATGAGATACCGTGACGAGCTCATCATATCCACAAAGGCCGGCTATTACATGTGGCCGGGCCCTTACGGCGATCACGGCAGCAGAAAATATCTTATCTCCAGTCTCGATCAGAGCTTAAAGAGAATGGGACTTGATTACGTTGATATTTTCTATCATCACCGTCCCGACCCCGACACTCCCCTTGAGGAGACGTGCGGTGCATTAGACCAGATCGTAAGGTCCGGAAAAGCACTGTATGTCGGAGTTTCAAATTATAACAAGGAGCAGACGGAAGCCGCTCAGAAGATCTTTAAAAAGCTGGGCACTCCCTTTGTGATCAACCAGAGCAGATACAACATTTTCGACCGCAGCATGGAAAAGAACGGTCTTAAAGAATTTGCTTACAAGAACGGCGTCGGCGTCATCACCTTCTGTCCGCTTGCACAGGGACTTCTCACAGGCCGCTATCTTAACGGCATACCCGAGGATTCAAGGGTTAAGACCGACGGAAGATTTTTACACGAGGCAGACATCAACGAGAAGAACATCGCACGCATTAATGCTCTTAACGAGATAGCTGCGGCGCGCGGACAGAGCCTTGCTCAGATGGCGCTTGCATGGATACTCCGTGACAACGACATCACATCCGTTCTCATCGGCGCATCAAGACCTTCTCAGATACTTGAAAACATTGAAGCCATCAAGAACACAACATTCTCTCCGGAAGAGAGAAAGAAGATAGACGAGATATAGAAATAAAAGGAGGAATCATATGGATAAAAAGTATATTCCCGAAACAGTTACGTTTGATGATGAACCCGGCGTTATTTATGACGTCATTTCAATATTTCCGGTAAATATCGACAACACCGGTGACAGAGACTACATTGCTATCCTTCCGAGAGGAGCGGGAGAAGATGAGGACATCCTTCTTTACCGCGCAGACACCACCGATCCCGATGATATAAAGATCACCGAGATAGAAGACGACGACGAATATGACATCGTTGCCGACGCTTTTGATGAGATACTTGATGAAGAAGAGTTCTACGCTCTTGCGGAAGACCTTGAAGACGAGGAAGAAGAGGAAGAAGAGGACGAGGATATCTGATATCCCGGGGTTTTTAATGGACACGAACAGGCGCAATAAAATGATATTTGGGATAGCGGTCATTATGGCCGTTCTTTTTGCTGCCTGCGGTTCCGCTTCCACGCCGAAACGTCCGACTCTCAGCAATACCAATCCAACACCTAAGGTACAGGTCATTGGAAAGGTGACGGAAACGCCGGTTAAGAATACATCCACACCTACTCCGATAGTTAAAGCGACAAATACACCCGCGCCGGGTCCCACAAACGGCGAAAAGCCTGAGGACGCAGGAAATAAAGATCCCGAGAATAGTGAACAGGGGAATACGGAGGGCGAAAATACTAACAACGGTGAAAACGGAGGGGAAACGACTGATAACGAGTTAAATCAGGGCTTTGTACCGATAGAGCAGTTGTTCCCGAGTAAAACGCCTACACCTGTTATAACTCCGACGGATATTCCCACACCCACGGAAACACCTGTCCCGACCAATACTCCTAAACCAACGGCAACATCCAAGCCCAAGGCTACAAATACGCCGACACCGGTGCCTACAGCTACGCTTACGCCTAAGCCCACAAACACACCGCGTCCCACAAAAGTGCCGACGCCGACGCTCACACCCACAAATACACCTTCTGCGACACCTACACCGCCCTCATTCATATTTGTGATAATCACGGGAACGCCGACACCTACTCCCACTGAGAGGCCAACAAATACGCCGAGACCTACAGCTACGCTTTCTCCGACTCCCGGCACACAGAGTAACTAACCTATGGGACGGTCTGAAGAAGCAACGATATCCGTAAGGAACCTTGTTGAGTTCATCCTTCGTTCCGGAGATATCGACAATACAAAAGCACATACGGATGCGGACGCCATGCAGGAAGGCACCCGTATACATAAAAAGATACAGAAAGTGGGAGGTTCTGCCTATAAAGCGGAAGTTCCGTTAAAGAAAGTATTTGTGCTTGAGCGTCCCGAGACCGGAGATTCAGTCGCGCTTACCGTTGAAGGGCGTGCCGACGGGATAATGACCGGGGAGGAGAGTGAAGACTCACTTGTCACCATCGATGAGATAAAAAGCACTTATCTTTCGCTTGATAAGATAACGGAGCCGATCCCCGTCCATGAGGCTCAGGCAAAGGTTTATGCTGCGATCTACGGCGTTGATGAAGGGCTGTCATCGATAGTTGTGCAGCTTACATACTGCAATATTGACACCGAAGAGATAAAACGTTTTTCAAAGGAATACAATGTATCCGATCTTACCGAATGGCTGGACCGGATCCTTAAGGAATATTCAAAATGGCTGTTCCTGGAAAAAGACTGGGTACTTTTAAGAAACGCTTCCGTTAAGGGCATGCAGTTTCCGTTCCCATACAGAGAGGGCCAGCGGGAGCTTGTTGGAAGCGTATACAGAAGCATAGCCCGTGGAAAGAAACTGTTCATTGAAGCCCCCACCGGAGTCGGAAAGACCATATCCACTCTGTTTCCCGCGGTATGGTCGGTTGGTGAGGGAAAAGCATCAAGGATATTCTATCTCACCGCAAAAACCATAGCTCGTACAGTTGCGGAAGACACTTTCGCAATAATGGCTTCCAAAGGCCTTAAATTCCGCTATGTTACGATAACATCCAAGGAAAAGAGCTGCATCCTCGAAAAACCGGATTGCAACCCTTTAGCATGCCCCAGAGCAAAGGGGCATTTTGACAGAGTGAACGAATGTATTTTTGACATGCTGCTTCACGAAGAGTCTGCCGACAGGGATAAGATATTCGCTTACGCCGAAAAATACAAGGTCTGCCCTTTTGAGATGTGTCTTGACCTCTCGCTTTGGGCGGATGCGGTCATCTGCGATTACAACTATGCATTTGACCCGAGAGCAAGCTTAAAACGCTATTTTGCCGAAGAAACTAAGAACGATTACATATTTCTCATAGACGAAGCACACAATCTCCTTGAACGCGCGAGGGAGATGTATTCCGCGGAGCTTGTGAAAGAGGATTTTCTTCTCGTCAAAAAGCTTATCACGGGAAAGTCAAATAAGCTGGAAAAGGCGCTTAACGACTGTAACAAAGAGCTTCTCACCTTAAAAAAGAACTGTGAGGATTTCCAGGTCTGGGAAGATGCAAACGGGCTGTTTAACAAGGTTCAGCGGTTAAATCCACTTTTTGAAGACTTTTTTGACGAGCATCCCCTCACTCCTGAAATAAAGGAAAGTGTTCTGGATCTCTATTTTAAAGCCAGGACTTTTGCGGATACTTACGAATCCCTGGATGAGTCTTACCGCATATACACGGATTACCTTCCGAGCGGAGATTTCCGCATTAAGCTACTATGCATGGAGCCTGCGGCTCAGCTTAAGAAACGCCTGGATCTCACGGCTTCTTCCGTGCTTTTCAGCGCAACGCTGCTTCCCATGGATTACTATAAGGAGCAGCTTGGCGGCGCAAAGGATGATTATGCGATCTATGCTCCGTCTCCCTTTAAGAAAGAAAAACGCCGCGTTTATATAGGAGCCGATGTTTCCACAAGATACACCGACAGAAACGAAAGCCAGTATAAGCGGATAGGCGATTACATCGAAAGCTTCACAAACGCCAAGACCGGGAATTACATGGTCTTTTTTTCCTCTTACAAAATGCTTGAAGACACGGTCCCCTTTTTGAATCCGGGAAACGGGAAAAGGCTGATCTTCCAAAGACGTGATATGACGGAAGCTGAGAAAGAAGAGTTTTTGTCGAGCTTTGAGGAAGAACCGAAAGACACACTCATAGGTCTTTGCGTTATGGGTGGCATATTCTCCGAGGGCATCGATCTTAAAGGTGACAGGCTTACCGGCGCGGTCATCATAGGACCGGGGCTTCCCATGGTGGGAAACGAGAGGGAGCTCTTTAAATATTACTTTGACGAAAAGAACGGAAACGGGTTTGAATACGCTTACCTGTATCCCGGAATGAACAAGGTCATGCAGTCTGCCGGGCGCGTTATAAGGACCGCGGACGATGTGGGAGCGATACTCCTCCTTGATGACAGGTTTGTTAAGAGTCAGTATAACAGCCTTTTTCCGAGAGAGTGGTTTCCGTATGTTACCATCACTCCGGACAGAATTGAAAAAGACTTGAAGGAATTTTTTAATGGATCACGATAACGAATTTGACATATTTACACTTATAAGCGTCATCACGGATATTATATGCATTCTTTTGGCGGTATTCATGGGCGGAGGAAACATAGCTGCCGTGGCATGTGCGCTGTTTCTTGCTGCGGGGGCTGCGGGACAGTTTTACTTTTCCAAGGGCTTTTCCACTATGTTCTCACACATACTGATAACCGCATTCCCTTTTGGGCTGATGCTGTTTTTGAAAGCCTTTGAGCTGACGCCGGTTGCTTTTGATACCGGATTTCTCATTTGGGTGACAGCAGCGGCGGTGCTGATCCCTTTTGTCTTCGGGGTTGCCCACTCTCTTGCGAAAGGCGATTCAACCCATAACGACTTTGCCTTCTTCTTCAGGGAATCTGTGTGGCTTCTGCTCTTTGTATACGGCTTGTTTATGATATATAAAGTTTTACATATGGGCTTCTCCCTTACGGGGGATATGAAACCGCAGTTTGTGCCTTTTGCAACATTTGCGGGCTACATAGAAGCGGTCATCACGGGAAAGATAGAACTTAAGATAATGCTTCTTTTCCTGGTGTATACGGCAGCAGCGTTCATCCCCTGGGGATTTATCACGGAAGCGATGTTTTACAAGGTTCACGTTGCGGTAAGATTGGGCTCCATATTCCTGCTTCCCGTTGTGGTGAGCGTTTTACAGGTCATATTAAAAACGAGCCCCTTTGACATCGATGATATATTCTTCGGCTTTGCCGGAGGCTTTATGGGACTTGGGCTTTGCGCCCTGCTTAATACCGTATTTCTTGCCATGACCAGAAAAGATATAAGGGGAATGGGCAAAAACGGTGATCTTATCTGAAATCATTTAAGGAGGATTTTTATATGTTATTTCTTGGTGTTGATCTCGGAACTTCTTCCATCAAGCTTGTTGCCATGGATGAAAAGGGAGTCATAAAGGGAACCGCGGGAGCCGAGTACGGTCTTTCGTTTCCTCATCCCGGCTGGTCCGAACAGGAGCCTTCCGACTGGGTAAAAGGAATGGAAAGCGCATTAAAAGAGCTTTCGGGAAAACTCGATCTTAAGGAAGTAAAGGGTATTTCATTCGGAGGCCAGATGCACGGCCTTGTTATCCTTGATGAGAATGACAGTGTGATCCGTCCCGCCATCCTCTGGAATGACGGAAGAACTACAAAAGAATGCGACTATCTCAACAAGACCATAGGCCGCGATAAGATTTCCGCATACACAGGAAATATGGCTCTTACGGGCTTCACCGCACCCAAGATCCTCTGGGTAAAGGATAACGAGCCCGAGAATTTCAAGAAGATCAAAAAGATAATGCTTCCGAAGGACTATCTTGCTTATGTCCTTTCCGGCGTATTCTGCACCGATGTTTCCGATGCTTCCGGAATGCTGCTCCTCGATGTAAAGAACCGCAAATGGTCAAAGGAAATGATCGACATATGCGGCATCAAAGAGGAGATGCTTGCAAAAGTATTTGAAAGCTACGAAGTGGTTGGAAATATCAAACCCGATATCGCCGATAAATACGGATTTAACCACGATGTAAAGATAATCGCAGGCGCAGGCGATAACGCCGCAGGCGCGATCGGAACGGGTACCACCGAAGACGGAATGTGCATAGTTTCCCTCGGAACGAGCGGTACAGTGTTCATTTCCTGCGACGATTATGCGGTTGACCCCGATAATGCGCTCCATATGTTCGGACACGCCACGGGCAAATATCACCTCATGGGCTGCATGCTTTCCGCAGCATCTTCAAACAAGTGGTGGATGGACGAGATCATCGGCACCAAGGATTATGCGGGTGAACAGCAGAAGATAGGCGCCCTCGGAGAGAATCATGTTTATTATCTTCCTTACCTCATGGGAGAGAGAACACCTCACAATAACCCCAACGCAAGGGGAACATTTGTGGGAATGACAATGGACAGCACAAGAAGCGACATGACCCTCGCGGTGCTTGAAGGCGTTACCTTCGCACTTCGTGATTCACTTGAGATCGCCCGCTCCTTAGGCGTTAAGATCGACAGTGTCCGCGCAACCGGCGGCGGAGCAAAGAGCCCTCTCTGGAGAAAGCTCATCGCAAACATCATGAACGTGAACGTTGAGATCATGAACAGCGAAGAAGGTCCGGGATACGGCGGAGCCATCCTTGCAGCAGTAGGATGCGGCGTTTACAAAGACGTATACGAGGCAGCAAAACAGATCATAAAGGTTAAGGAAACACTTTCACCCGATCCCGAACTCGTTAAGAATTACGAGGAAAGATACAAGGTTTGGAGAAAGATCTACCCCGCTCTTAAGCCTGTATATGACGACATAGCAAAATAACATGTATTTGACATCAGAAACGGAGACTTAATATGAAGACGACTGCACCCGAAAAGACTTACAAGATACATATGGGCCCCGCAAGATTTACAGCGGATCTTTGTGACGGAAGCGAGAGAGGAGAGTATGTAAACCAGGATTACATACTTCATACCCTCGGAAAGCCCCAGCGCGCCATTAATCTCATGTACTGCTACTATCCCAATGAGGAGATGTGGCCCCAAAGAGCGAGCGAAGCTTATGCGGGAAAGAATGTGAGCTTTGCCTGGGACTACCCTTATGACGATTACTTCCCCTACACCGGCGGCCTCGGCGGAGACATGAACGGTGAAGTCTTTAAGCAGATGAGAGACATACGCCGCCACGGCATGGATGTCATCCTCACACTTACCATGGATCCCAAGGTCAGCGACGAGCAGATCCGTGCCATTGGAAGAGATTTAAGACATTTCGGACGTATAGAAGTGAGACTCAACCATGAGTGCACCGGAGACTGGTTCTCCTTCACAAAGCGCGCAAGCTATGCGGAGCTCGGACAGTTCTTTGTTCATGCCGCAAACCTTATCCGCGAGGAAGCTCCGAACGTCAAGATGATAATATGCGCAGGCGCTGTTGAGGATCTTGAAAAGGGCACCGTCGAAAAGGAAGATGAATTTAAAGATGCGGTTGTTGCCGCAGATGTGTGGTCAATGGATAAGTATCTTTCTCTTCACTGGGGATGGCCTTATGATATCGCGGAAGTAGGCGGAAAGAGCTTCGCAAGATATTCCGTGGCTGATGTCTACAAAAAGGGAAAGGCTACATTTAACAGATATAAAGAGCTTAACGGCGGAGAGGCAAAGCCTTTCGTACTTGCCGAACTCAATGCAGATGCCGATGTTACCGGACCTTACGACCAGGTTGAGATGATAAAGGAATATGTCGAGCTCCTTCGTGCCGACAAAGATACATGGCTTACGGGCTTCACATTCTACCAGTTCCGCGACAGAGGCCGTCTCGGACTTGAAGTGGAGGACCCCAACGACAAGACCGTCGGCATCAGACAGCCCATGATGGACTATTATATCGATCTCATTAACAGCCCGGATTTCCTGCCGAAGATGACGGAGCTTGAAAAGATCTCCGTAAACGGAACCGAGCTTAAAAATCCCGAAACCCTTAGATTCGGCGGCGCAAGAGACTGTGAAGGCATCGCGATGGAATTTAAGCTTTCCGGAAATCCCGTGTTCTTCGAGCTTTACTTTGATGAGAACGAAGCACTTATCAATTCAAACTTCATGATCGAAGCCAACGGACAGTGGTTCCACAAGGCTCCGGGAACGAAGTGCATAGATCTTATGGAAGCGTTCTTCAAAAAGCCTCTTAAAGGCGCAGAGACCGTGACCGTACGGCTTTTCACACCTCCCGCATCAGGCGAGAACAAGGTGGGTGACGGTGACGATCTTCTTAATTCCTACACGACGGTTAAGCACCTGCCCAAAGTCAGGATCGGGGAAAAGCCGATAGTTGAGAAGGTTTACGATCCCCACGCGTGAGATATGCTTCTCGTCCTTTTCAAACCATAAAAAACAGATTAGTCAATCATACTACTGAAGGATCGCGTTTCTAAGCGTACAGTAAGTAAAGTCACCTTCCTGATAAGTATCAAACACGCCGACCACGCAGATTTCTTCATCCGCATCCGGATAATCATCCGGAAAAACGTAATCATCCGTCAGGACGAATTCTATCCCTTGGGAACAGCAGGCAGTAGCATCCTGAACGATGCAGGCAAAGTAGTATTTGTCTGTGGCTTCATCATAGAAAACGGCAAACAGTCCCTTCATCTTGACGGTTTTTCCTATGTACTTTTCCGGAGAAACCATCATATTGAAGACTTCAGAATAAACCATCGTACTGGAAAGTAACGTCAGATCTACATCAACGCCACCTGTGCTTTCTGCCGGCTGACCGGTATTGCCATCCTTTTTGCTTTCCGCCGGCTGACCGGTATTGTCATCCTTTTTGCTTTCAGCCTCATCCATGGCTTGCTCCAATACGTCATTTACCCCGGCAGGTCGGATGCTGACCTGTTTGTTTGCCGTAATGTTTTTGCCGCATCCTGTCATGACAATGATCAAAAGCAGACAGAGTAATATACCGATCCGTCTTTTCATGTTCCCGCACCTCCTGAAATTCTTCCTGCCACATGGCAGATTGCGAACGCCGCAACGTCCACGGCAACGATCGTCGACCCGACCGGAGTGCCCGCCAGTATGGAAATGATGATCCCTGAAAAAGCACATATGACCGACAGCACGGCGGAGCAGATCGTTACGTTCTTGAAGCTCTTGAAGAGTCGCATGGAGGACAGCGCCGGGAAGACGACCAAAGCAGAGATCAGAAGCGATCCCACCAGGTTCATGGCCAGTACGATGATCACGGCTATAACGACCGCGATCAGCAGGTTATACCTGTTTGCTTTTGTGCCTGTGGCTGTTGCGAAATCTTCATCGAAGGTCACGGCAAATACCTTGTTGTAGAACAGGATGAAGATAATGAGTACCAGAAGCGACAGTACAGCACACAGCCGGACCTCATTCTGAGTCAATGTCAGGATGGATGTAGATCCGAACAACGTACTGCACACATCGCCGGACAGATTCGATGAGGTCGGAAATATATTCATGATGAGATAGCCGAACGCCAGAGCCCCAACCGATATCATGGCAATGGCGGCATCTCCCTTGATCTTTGTGTTTTGCCCTGTTCGGAGCAGCAGTATTGCGACGATGACAGTAATGGGAAGGACAAGGAGCATATTGTTCGTCAGTTTCAGGACCGTGGCGATCGCCATTGCTCCGAAGGCTACATGGGAAAGCCCGTCTCCGATAAAGGAGAAGCGCTTCAAAACAAGGGTAACGCCCAGCAGCGAAGAGCAAAGAGCGATCAGCACACCGACGATCAGTGCATAGCGGACAAAGGGATACTGCAGATACAGAGCCAGCTTCTCAAACATTACAATGATCGCCTCCTATTTCAATGCGTCTTTCAGAACGGACAGGTTCTTTTCCATGATGGAAAGATAAGTCGTCCCGTTTGTCATGTCTTTTACCGTTACTGACTGCATGGAATCCATGGTCAGGATCTGCTGGTCCTTTGTCTGCGTATTCTGCACGATCGTCTCTGCGATCCGGTGATCTGCACCTTCAATGGTCATGACAGCATGAAGTGAGAGCTCGTCCACTTTCCGGGAAAGGAAAGAGATCGTCTCAAAGCTTGCCTCGGTCTCTGCGGAACACCCGACAAAAGCCGCATAATAGGTCAGTCCGTAGTCATCCACCAGATAACGGAAGGGAAAACGGTCCCCGAAGAGAAGTGTCCTGACGGAAGCAGCCGAAACGGCAGCCTTGTATTCGGCATCAAGGACATTTAGTTTCTCAATGTATGCTGCAGCATTCTTTTTGTAAGATCCGGCGTTGTCCGGATCGATCTTCTGAACCGCGTCGGAAATGATTTCTAAAAGCACAGCCGCATTTTTCAGCGAGAGCCAGACATGCTCGTCGTATTCTGCTTCGCCTTCTTCGTGCTCGTGGTCATGGTCTTTATCATGATCATCTTCGTCTTCATGCTCATGCTCATGTTCGTGTTCTTCTTCCTGCATGCCCTCGATCACTTCTTCCTCCTTGACGGCATCGCCAAGGGCATCCAGAAGGTTGATAACGATCATGTCTTTGTTCGTTGCTTCCAGCAGGGCGTCATCCACCCATTCATCGGATTCTCCGCCGACATAGATGAACAGATCACAGGTCGAGAGCTTCAGGATGTCAGCCGCAGTGGGCTGGAAACTGTGGAGATCGACACCTGTATCTAAAAGCATCGTTACTTCTGCTTTTGCCGGGTTGTCGCCGAGGATATTCATAACCCAGTCATATTCGGGGAAAATAGTTGTTACGATCCGGAGCGTGCCGGCCTCTGCGGCAGACTGCCTGCTGCCGGAACTGCAGGCCGACAGGCAGCCTGTAATTAACACTACGAAAATGATAAGAGAAATAGCCTTTTTCACTTTAAAACCTCCATGTATTTCTGTTTTTAGGCGCAAAAATACAAGGGCAAACCGATACCCAATGGGTATAGTTCACCCTTGTCGGAGGTTTGGTTAATTATTCAGTCTCACTTTTCTGGAAACAGGCGTGTCCTGAGAAACCACAGCATTAACAAAAGCTGCGGCAAAGAGAATAAGAATAACGGGAGCAACAGCGGCAGATTGTATCGCAACTCCATCGCCGATCCTGCGCAGGGTATTTTCGCACTGCCGGATACCGGCGCAGATCGGACAATCTTCGCCGCAGCAATCATGATCCGCTTCGGCGGCGACATAGAAAGAAGAAAACAGAACGATAACAAGCATCATCAGTCCCATGATACCGGCAGTAATTCTTAAAGCTCCGGATGTGCTTAAATTTCGCATTGATGTTTCCTCCTTTCGCGCGTTTTCGTCATATCAAATCATTTTTAACCTTCATGAATAAATATGAGAACCGTTCCCAATTATACAGCAGAAATTGAGATTGTCAAGAAAATCGGGAACGATTCTCAAATTTGAATATGATGAGCATCCGCTTCGGCGGCATCCTTTTTTTATTCCTCCCAAAACAGTTCGTCCAGGGTTTTGTTCAGTGCCTTGCATATTGCGATGCATAAGTTGATGGTGGGGTTGTAGTCACCTTTTTCTATGGCGTTTATGGTCTGTCTTGAGACACCCACTTTGTCTGCCAGGTCCTGCTGGGACATGTCCAGCAGGGCTCTTGCGGATTTTAACTTAAGATTCTTCATCGGCCGCCTCCTTGCTGTCTTTTACCTTCTTAACAAGAAGTATGATGAAAATAGGGATTATCATAAGACCGAGGATGAAGTTGGCTGTACCCGCAAAGGATAATACACCTCCGGTGAAAGCACTTCCCGTAAGTATGTTCCGGATCCCCAGACCTAAGTTGATCGCTGCGAATAATGCTACAACTACAAGAAATAAAGCTTTGTTTTCCCCGAGTCGGAAATAGGCGTCGTTCATGATAAGATTTGTGAGGGTTACGCATACACCGACGAAGACACAGAGCAACATATATACGCCGATGTCAGCGAAATTACCGAGATATCCGGAAAAGGTCATAAGTCCCATGTTTACGGCGATCGTCGTAAAGAATCCGAGTTTGTAGGCTTTTCCCTGCATTGCGATCTGGCGCTCGTCATATTTGTGTTTGCCGGATGAATCGTCTGTTGCCACCGTTATTATCGTAAATATGAGCATAGCGGCTACGACCACGCCGCAGCAGACCATTACAGCGTCGGTCAACTTACTGCCTTCTTTAACGCTTATCCTGTAGCTCATATGCCATGTACCGTCTCTGAACCAGGATTCGTCGATACCGCCTTCTTTAAGGGAGTTCTTTCTCTGAAAAGCATTGTAGGAATCCACGTCACAGAGGTATTCCAAACGGATTGAATAATTACCTGCTTTTAATCTTAAGGGTTCGGTGTCGAAAGAGAGCAGTCCGCCGGATATGGCGTAAATCGCGTTTCCGGCTTCGTCCGTGAGAGTAAGTCCGGTTATAAAACCGGGCATTTCGTTGTCAGACCAGTCGGCTTTCAAGATGTATGTTCCGTTTGCGTTGAGTTTGATTTTTTGAACGTTGTAGGTGTTATATTCCGGAGATGCCTTGGAATCTTTTACCTCGACCAGGGGATTCATATTGATGCTGTAACCGTGCTTCGGTGCGACAGCGATCAATACGGTAAATGCGATAAGAGAAATGACCGATGCGATCATTATAAGTTTGATCTTCTTTGACATTTTGCGCTCCTTTGCAGCTCATTATTAGAGCAGGGTGTTATTGTTTATCGTTGACGCGTCTGTTTTGATCGTGATGAAAGCATAACATGCCTCTTACAAAATGTCAAGTATATTTTACAAAATGACATTCGATTGCATGCTCCATGACGTAAGATCCGCATATTCTCAAAGAAAAACACTTGACTTAATGCCGGGTTTATGGTGTATAGTTACGGATAATACATACATTTGCACGGCTTGAACATGAGGTACTGAATATGAAAACGCTCTGGAAACTTACCAAAGAGGCAGCTCAGTATAAGGGGCTTTACATTATCGCTATTCTTTCGACTTTCGGACTCACTTTTGTCAATCTGACAGCTCCGAAGATATTGTCTTCCATGATCGGTATAGTCGAAAAAGGCGTTGATGACATCGCGCTTGTATCTGTCAGAAGGCTTGCGCTTGTTCTGCTGGGTCTTTATCTTCTTCGGGTCCTTTTCAGGTTTTTGAGCAATTATCTCGCTCACCGCGCGGCATGGTATCTCGTGGGAAATCTCAGAAGCCGTCTTTATAACAAATTGCAGAGTCTCGATCTCGGATTCTTTCATGATAAACAGACCGGTGATCTTATGAGCCGTGTCGTAAATGACACCAGGGATTTCGAACTTCTATATGCCCATATGATCCCTGATATCATAACAAATCTTGTGACCTTCATCGGAGTGCTTGTGATCCTGCTCACGGTAAATGCGAAGCTTGCGCTTATTACCTGTGCCCCCATTCCCCTTATCCTTATATCGGGGATCATTTTTGCAAAGATCGTACGCCCGTATTTCAAAGCATCCCAGAAGGTTATGGGAGAGCTTAACGCACAGCTTCAGGACAGTCTTTCGGGACTTCATGAGATACAGGCCTTCGGACAGGAAAAGTATGAAGGCGAGCGTGTGAGACAAAAGAGCATGGATCAGGTGGTGGCGATGCTTCGAGCGTTAAGAGCCAGCGCCATATTCCATCCTTCGGTAGAACTCCTTTCTTCGGCGGGGACCGTGCTTGTCGTTTTCTTCGGAGGATATCTTGCATACCGTTCACAGCTTTCTGTTGCGGATATCGTCGCTTTTGTCCTTTATCTTTCGCTTTTCTATGCGCCCGTGTCGGGACTTGCTAATCTGCTTGAAAATCTGCAGCAATCACTGGCGGGTGCCGAACGTGTAACACTGATCCTCGATACACCGTCTGAGAGCGGGGATCTTCCGGACGCAAAGGAACTGAAAGACGTAAAGGGATCGATAACGTTTGAAAATGTTTCCTTCCACTATTCCAATGAGATACCGGTGCTCAGGGATATCTCATTCTCCTGCGAACCCGGAATGATGGTTGCTCTTGTGGGGCCCACAGGCGTCGGAAAGACTACGGCGACGCAGCTCATCTCCAGATTTTATGATCCCGTAAAGGGCAGGATACTTATAGACGGACAGGATATAAAACATGTGACTCTTGAAAGTCTCAGACGAATTATTTCCCCCGTTCTTCAGGATACATTCCTGTTTAACGGGTCGATCGCGGAAAATATAGGATATGCAAGACCCGATGCAACACGGGAAGAAATAGAAAAAGCGGCCAAAGCCGCCAATATTCATGAAGATATACTGAATATGCCTGATGGCTATGAAACTCAGGTGGGAGAGAGAGGACTGCGTCTTTCCGGAGGACAGAAACAGCGTGTTGCCATTGCCCGCGCGATCCTTAGGAACAGTCCGATAATAATCCTTGATGAGGCTACCGCGTCGGTAGATGTCCAGACCGAACGTCAGATACAGGCGGCCATCGCGGACATGGCTGGAAAACGGACCATCGTGGCTATCGCTCACAGGCTTTCCACGATAATGAACGCAGATCTTATCCTGGTGATCCGGGATGGTATGATCGTGGAGAGCGGCACGCACAAAGAACTTATGGAGAAAAAAGGATACTACTACAAAATGCAAGAGGCGTGACCCGCACGCCTCTTAAAATTTGCCTCACGGCGAATAGTTTACTTTATGCTTCTTCCGGCTCGATAAGACCGTAGGTGTTTCCTTTACGCTTATAAACCACATTGATCTGTTCGGTGTCGGAATTTCTGAATACGAAGAAGTTGTGTCCGAGAAGCTCCATCTGTACGCAAGCCTCTTCAACATCCATGGGCTTCATATCGAACTTCTTTGTACGGATGATCTTAATGTCATCGTCGTAAGGATCTTCTTCCTGCATGAATGCTTCCGAAAGGCTCATTGCATTCTGCTTTTTGTCGATTATCTTGTGTTTGTATTTCTTGAGCTGTCTTTCAAGTGTATCCTCGACTATGTCGATGGATGCGTACATATCTTCGCTTTCTTCCTCGGCTCTGATGGTTGTTCCTTTCATGGGGATCGTCACTTCGATCTTCTGAGAGCCGTTCTCAACACTGAAGGTTACATGAATCTCTGTGTCGGGGGTAAAGAAGCACTCGAGCTTTCCGAGTTTTTCTTCGACTGCGGCTTTTAAGCCTCTTGTAACATCGATGTTCTTGCCGTAAGTATTAATCCGCATACAATCACTCCCTTTGTGTAATGATTGTGTAACAGCTCTAGGAGGTTCTCTGTTACACAATTGGAATTTTAGCATAAGTGAAAGAAAAATACAAGAATTGTGGGAGAATTTACAGAAAATTAACAGAAATAGATTTAGAAAATGATTAAGAAGACCATTTCTGAGACCAGATCTCAGTATGTTATTTTACTAACAATTGATCACAAACAACAGTGAATTCAGACAAAATAAGCCAAAAATCTTCACCACATATATAGTAAAAAAATGTGGGAAAAGTGGAAAACTCCGTTGAAAAGTCCAAATTTATATTAAAAAGGCGTTTTTTGGTGTGGAAAACTTTTGGTAAGTCCCCGGAAATAGTTTTAGCATAAAGTAAAACAAAGAAATAAAAATCCGATTGTAACGTTTCTGTTAACAGTGACACTATAAAGAAAAAATAAATTGCCTAAACATCGTGAAAATGCTATAATCTTCCTCGATTGCACATTGGGGTTTTCCCCTTCGTTTGCGATGTGGAATAATTTTTTTAAGTTACTTCGGAGGCTTTTATTTTGAATCTTGCACAGAAGATATTCGGTACTCACAGTGAGAGAGAATTAAAGAGGATCAAACCCATAGTTGATAAGGTCATGGCTCTTGAAGATCAGATGTCGGCTCTGTCCGATGACGAGCTTAAGGCTAAGACTCCCGAATTTAAAAAACGTCTTGAGGCAGGAGAAACACTCGATGACATTTTGCCTGAGGCATATGCTGCCGTCAGGGAAGCAGCTTTCAGAACTCTCGGCATGAAGCATTACAGAGTTCAGGTCATCGGCGGCATCATCCTTCATCAGGGACGTATAACCGAAATGAAAACAGGTGAAGGTAAAACCCTTGTGGCAACCCTTCCCTCATACCTCAACGCCCTTGCGGGAAAAGGTGTTCACGTAGTTACCGTAAACGATTACCTTGCAAAGCGTGACGCCGAGTGGATGGGACAGGTTCACAGATTCCTGGGCCTTACCGTCGGCTGCATCTTAAATTCCATGACTCCCGAAGAGCGCAAGGAAGCATATAACTGCGATATCACCTATGCCACCAACAACGAACTCGGATTCGATTACCTTCGTGACAATATGGTGCTCTATAAGGAGAACCTTGTTATGAGAGGCCTCCCTTATGCCATCATCGATGAGGTGGACTCCATCCTTATCGATGAAGCGAGAACTCCTCTCATCATTTCCGGACAGAGCGGAAAGTCAACGAAGCTCTACGAAGCCTGCGACATACTTGCGCGTCAGTTAAAGCGCGGATCCGAAAAGGAACTCTCCAAGATGGATATCATCATGGGTGAAGAATTCCAGGAAACCGGTGATTTCGTTGTAAACGAAAAAGACAAGAACGTTAACCTTACCGAAGAAGGTGTAAAGAAGGTTGAGGAATTCTTCAGGATCGAGAACCTGGCCGATCCCGAAAACCTTGAGATACAGCACAACATCATCCTTGCGCTCCGTGCTCATTACCTTATGTTCAGGGACAAGGACTATGTTGTAAAAGACGATGAAGTACTTATCGTGGATGACTTCACCGGACGTATTATGCCCGGCCGCCGTTATTCCGACGGTCTCCATCAGGCCATCGAAGCAAAAGAGCATGTCAAGGTAAACCGCGAGTCCAAGACGATGGCTACCATCACGTTCCAGAATTTCTTCAACAAGTACGACAAGAAGTGCGGCATGACCGGTACGGCTCTCACCGAGGAAACAGAGTTCCGTGAGATCTACGGCATGGATGTTATAGAGGTTCCGACGAATGTTCCCGTTATCCGTAAGGACCTTGACGATGCCGTTTACAAAACAAAGCGTGAGAAACTCAATGCCATTACCGAAGCCGTAGTCGAGGCTCACAAGACAGGTCAGCCCGTACTCGTAGGTACGGTCACCATCGAGTCTTCCGAAGAGATAAGCGAACACTTAAGACGCCGCGGCATCCCTCACAAAGTCCTGAACGCTAAGTTCCATGAACTTGAGGCCGAGATAGTTGCAGATGCCGGCCAGAAAGGCGCTGTCACCATCGCCACCAACATGGCAGGCCGTGGTACCGATATAAAGCTCGGCGAAGGCGTAAGAGAACTGGGCGGTCTTAAGATCATCGGTACCGAGCGCCACGAATCGAGACGTATTGACAACCAGCTCCGCGGACGTGCCGGACGTCAGGGCGATCCCGGTGAGTCCAGATTCTACATCTCACTTGAAGACGACCTTATGCGTCTTTTCGGTTCGGAAAACCTCATGAGAGTGTTCAATTCCCTTGGCTTCCCCGAGGGTGAGGAACTCCACCACAAGATGCTTTCCAACGCCATTGAGCGCGCTCAGAAGAAGATAGAGAACAACAACTTCGGTATCAGAAAGAATCTCCTCGAGTATGACCGCGTTAACAACGAACAGCGTGAGATCATCTACTCAGAACGCCGCAAGGTGCTTGACGGCGAGAGCATGAGACCTTCGATCTTAAAGATGATAACCGAAGTGGTGGAAGGTGCTGTGGATACCTGCATCGGTGAGGACAGACTTCCCGAAGAATGGGATCTTACCGAGCTCAACAATCTCCTTCTGCCCATAATACCGCTTCCTCCCGTACGTCTTACTGAGGAGCAGTATAAGCACTACACAAAGAAAGAGCTCATGCAGAACCTTAAGGAGCAGGCTCTGAGGTTATACGAATCCAAAGAGGACGAATTTCCTCAGAAGGAGCAGTTCCGTGAGGTTGAGCGTGTTATCCTTCTTCGTGCCATTGACAGAAAGTGGATGAACCACATCGATGACATGGAGCAGTTAAAGCAGGGCATCGGACTTCAGGCATACGGCCAGAAGAATCCCGTTCAGGAATATAAGATGCAGGGTTACGACATGTTCGACGACATGGAAGCATCCATCGCGGAAGAGACCGTTCAGGTGCTCATGCACATCAAGGTCGAGCAGAAGGTTGAGCGTGAAGAGGTTGCTAAGATCACCGGAACCAACAGGGACGATACGGCCCTCAAGGGACCCGTTAAGCGCGCGGAAAAGAAGATCATGCCCAACGATCCCTGCCCTTGCGGATCGGGTAAAAAGTATAAATTCTGCCACGGCCGTTAAGCTGTGCAGTTCTTTATAAAAATATAAAAACAAAGGTGGTGACAGGCTATGGTTGAACTTGACCAGATCAAGTATACTCTCAACACATACAAAAAGCCTTTAGTCGAAGTGGGGGATTCACTTTGACCTCGCTAATAAGCGCGAGAAGATCCAGGAAATAGAAAATATCATGAATGAGCCCGGATTTTGGGACTCGGCGGAAAAATCCCAGGAATACGTTAAGGAACTGAACATCCTTAAAAACACGGTAAGCGATTATGAGGCGCTTAAAACGGAGTTTGAGGACGTGCAGGTCTATCTCGACATGGGATACGAATCAAACGATCCCGCTGTTATCCCCGAGGCTCAGGAAGCACTCGATAAATTCATGGAGCATTACGAGACACTCCGACTTTCCACGCTCCTTTCCGGTCCTTATGACAAGAACAACGCCATACTCACTCTGCATGCCGGAGCGGGCGGAACGGAGAGCTGCGACTGGGCATCGATGCTCACAAGAATGTACATGCGCTACGCCGAGAAAAAAGGTTATTCCTGCGAGATGCTGGATTTCCTTGAGGGTGATGAAGCAGGATACAAGTCCGTTACGCTTGAGATCAAGGGTGATAATGCATACGGACACTTAAAATCCGAGCACGGCGTTCACAGACTTGTCCGCATATCTCCTTTCAATGCGGCGGGAAAGCGCCAGACATCCTTCGTTTCATGCGACGTAATGCCTGATATTGAGGACGACATAGATATCGAGATCAACGATGCGGATATCCGTATCGATACATACCATTCAAGCGGTGCCGGCGGTCAGCACATCAACAAGACCAGTTCCGCCATCCGTATCACCCACTATCCCACGGGCATCGTGGTACAGTGCCAGAACGAAAGATCACAGTTCCAGAACAAAGATAAAGCAATGCAGATGCTGAAGGCAAAGCTCTATCTCTTGAAACAGCAGGAGAATGAAGCGAAAGAATCAGGCATCCGCGGCGAGGTCAGGGATATCAATTTCGGAAACCAGATACGTTCCTATGTCCTTCAGCCTTACACAATGGTCAAGGATCACAGGACAAATGCCGAGTCCGGAAATGCGGATGCGGTGCTTGACGGAAACCTGGACCTCTTTATAAATGCTTATCTTAAGTGGCTCGTGACCGGTGAAAAGGCCGGCGAATAATCTAAAACGAAAGGATTTGATCACATGGCTCGATTTTTGGTTTTTAAAGTCGGAACAGGAAACTATTCAATGAACGTAGACAGGGTGGCGGCTATTGAAACCATAAACTATATCAATACCGCAGCGTCAAACGGGAACATTCTCGGAATAATCGACTTAAGAGGCGACGTTGTTCCCGTGGCCAGTCTCAGAAAGAAATTCGGTTTTCCCGAAACACCGGTGACCGAAAAGACAGACATCCTTGTGACTTCCGTTAACGGCTCAAGGGTTGCGCTTAAGATCGATGCCGTAAGAGAGATAGTCGATGATGCAAATCTTTCCGAGGGCATACCTGAAGTAGCGAGAAAGGCTTCAACAACCTATGTCAAAGGTGTCATCCATCTCGGAAACGAGCTTGTCATCGTGATCGATCCGGATTCGCTCATGACGGAAGAATCCGAAGTCATCAGTACCATCGTCAGAGAAGCTGACGAGAAGAAAGCTGCCGAAAAGGCAAAACAGGAAGAAGAGAGAAGAAGACTCGCCGAAGAAGAAGCTAAGAGAAAAGCTGCAAGCGAGAATAATTAACTGTATAAAAAGGGGATTACGACAATGTCTACTAAAAATGCGCGCGAAGTCATTCAGCAGGGAAAAACATTCCTTGGTATCGAGCTTGGTTCAACAAGGATCAAGGCGGTGCTCACGGATGAAAACTACAGTCCTATAGCGTCCGGCGACCATGTCTGGGAAAACAAGCTCATCGACGGCATATGGACCTACTCCATCGAAGAGATCTGGGCAGGGCTTCGTGACTGCTACAAAAATCTTAAAGATGACGTGATGAACAAGTATGACGAGGAGCTTACGACCGTGAGAGCCATGGGCATCAGTGCAATGATGCACGGCTACATGGTTTTCAACAAGGCAAATCAGATTCTTGTTCCTTTCAGGACCTGGAGAAATACCATCACCGGAGAAGCAAGCGACAAACTGTCCGAGCTTTTCGGATTCAACATCCCCCAGCGCTGGAGCATTGCACATCTCTACCAGGCAATACTCAACGGCGAGGATCATGTAAAAGACATCACTTACATGACTACTCTCGAAGGCTATGTTCACTGGATGCTCACAGGCAAAAAGGTGCTCGGCATCGGTGACTGCGCCGGTATGTTCCCCATCGATGCAAAGACAAAGAATTACAATCAGGAGATGGTAAACAAGTTTGACCGTCTCATTTCCCCCAAGGGTTATTCCTGGAGACTTCTCGACATCATGCCGAAGCTCCTGCTTGCGGGTGAAGATGCGGGAACACTTACCGAAGAGGGCGCTAAGATGCTCGATCCTACCGGTAAGCTCAAAGCAGGCATAAAGATGTGCCCTCCCGAAGGCGATGCCGGAACAGGCATGGTTGCCACAAATTCAGTGGCAAAGAGAACATGCAATGTTTCCGCGGGAACAAGCGCGTTTGCTATGATCGTGCTTGAGAACGATCTCAAGGCTCTTCACAGGGAGATCGATATGGTAACGACTCCCGACGGACTTCCCGTTGCCATGGTTCACTGCAACAACTGCACTTCCGACCTTAACGCATGGGTAAATCTTTTCGAAGAGAACTTAAAGCTTTTCGGCGTGAACATTGAAAAAGGCCAGATATACGAAAGACTTTACAAGCTTGCTCTTGAAGGCGACAAGGATTGCGGAGGACTTATGTCCTATCCTTATTTCTCCGGAGAGCATGTTACTCACATGAACGAAGGACGTCCCATGTTTGTCCGCATGCCGGATGCAAAGTTCAGCCTTGCAAACTTTATGCGTGCAAATCTTATCTCTTCTCTCGGCGTGCTCAAGATCGGTCTTGACACATTAAGCCGTGAGGAAGGCGTTTCTGTCGATAAAGTTATGGGACACGGCGGCCTCTTTAAGACAAAGGGCGTAGGCCAGTCCATTCTTGCGGCCGTTATGAACTCTCCCGTTACCTGCATGGAGACCGCAGGTGAGGGCGGAGCATGGGGCGCAGCGCTTCTTGCCGCATTTGCAGCAAAGGGCGAAGGAAAGACTTTGCCTGAGTTCCTTGAGACCGAAGTGTTTGCAGGCTCCAAGGGCACAACAATAGCACCTTCACCCGAAGACGTTAAGGGTGTCGAAGAGTTCATCACCCGTTACAGAAAAGGACTTAAGGCTGAGCGTGCCGCAGTGGAGGAACTCACATGTTAGAAGAATTAAAAAAGATCGTTTACGAGCAGAATATGGAGCTCCCCAAAAGGGGACTCGTTACATATACATGGGGCAATGTCTCCGGTATAGACAGAGCTTCCGGGCTTGTAGTGATAAAGCCTTCGGGAGTCGATTATGAGACAATGAAGCCTGAGGACATGGTAGTTGTGGACCTTGACGGCAAAGTCGTTGAGGGACATTACAGACCTTCAAGCGATACCCCTACACACGTTGAGCTTTATAAGGCTTTCATCGAGATAGGCGGTGTTGTTCATACCCATTCTCCCTGGGCAACAAGCTGGGCTCAGGCCGCACGTTCCATCCCCTGCTACGGCACCACACATGCGGATTACTTCTATGGCCCCATCCCCTGTGTAAGAAACCTTACACCTGAGGAGATCGAAGAAGCATACGAGAAGAATACCGGTGTTTCCATAATCGAAGCATTCAAGGACAACAACCCCGTATTCTGTCCCGGCTGTATCTGCGCAAACCACGGCCCCTTCACATGGGGAAAGAACCCTGCGGAAGCCGTTCACAATGCGGTTGTTCTAGAAGAAGTGGCAAAGATGGCTGCCCGCGCCGAGCAGATAAATCCCGACATCAAGCTTATCCCCAAGGCAATGCAGGATAAGCATTTCAACAGAAAACACGGTAAGAACGCATATTACGGACAGGTTAAGAACTGAAAAGCTTGACGGAGGACACGTTTTGACTATCTATCATTACACGACTTTTGATTCTGCGGCAATCTGGTGGGATAAGCAGGAGTATACCTTCTATGTCGTAAAGGTAAACGGCTCCGAAGCGGGAAAGACAACAAAGACTCATTTTGAGTTTGAAGGGCTTTTAAGCGACAAGGAATATTACATCGAAGTCCTTTCTTTCAATAACGAGAAAGATGCGAGGGAAGCCGAAAAGACCGACCTTACCTTCCGGACCCAAAAGGCAAAAAATAAGATCGACATAACAAAAGCTCCTTACAATGCCGTAGGCGACGGAAAGACAATGAATACCGCAGCCATCCAGAAAGCACTTGATGACTGTGATGCAGAATCTTATGTATATGTTCCCGAAGGAACCTTCCTTACAGGCGGACTTCGTATGCATTCCGACACCGAGCTCATCGTAGCGGAAAAAGGTGTTATTCAGGGAACTGCAGATGAAAAGGATTATCTCCCCAAGATAAAGAGCCGTTTTGAAGGCACCGAGATGATGTGCTACAGTTCTCTCATAAACATGGGTGAGCTTGACAGAAACGGCGGTTTTTCCGCTGAGAACATAATCATCCGCGGAAAAGGGACCATCGCAGGCGGCGGACAGAAGCTCGCACATCGCATAATAGAAGTTGAAACGGAAAACTTAAAAGACTATATGGCATCCTTGGGCGAAAAGCTGAAGGAATGCGAAACAGAGCATACCATCCCGGGGCGCTTAAGAGGCCGTCTCATAAATATGAGCAATGCCAGGAATATTGTAGTCGCAAATGTGCGATTAAGAGAAGGCGCAAGCTGGAACGTGCACATGATCTACTGCGACAATATCGTTACTCACGGCGTGGACCTCTACTCAAGAGGTGTCTGGAACGGTGATGGCTGGGATCCCGATTCATCAACAAACTGCACACTTTTCGGAACAAGCTTTTACACAGGTGATGATTCCGTTGCGGTAAAATCCGGAAAGAATCCCGAAGGAAACATTGTAAACAAGCCTACAAAGAACATCAAAGTCTTTGATTGCGTATGCACATGGGGCCACGGTATCGCCATAGGAAGCGAGATGTCGGGCGGCGTTGACGGTGTATACATCTGGGACTGCGACCTTGAAAATTCCGCCTACGGAGTTCTCGTAAAGGGCACCCGCAAACGCGGAGGCTACGTTAAAAACATCGAAGTCACTGACTGCATACTGCCGAGAGTTGAGATAGCATCCGTAAATTACAATGATGATGGTGAAGCTG
>JAEEGL012006724.1_pt1 | contig 48184 bp, 45 predicted proteins | sample 9134231 | NCBI WGS metagenome assembly JAEEGL01 (sample SAMN16246548, study PRJNA631951) | gut metagenome | biome: gut microbiome; feature: rumen; material: fiber-attached | host: Bos | place: Iran: Karaj | collected 2018-10 | reverse complement strand
GTAAACTGCACTAGTAAACGCAGAGAGTCAGGCAATGAGTGAATATCATCTACAAACGATATTCCCGACGCAAGCGTCACACCAGCCAATAGCCACGGATATTCAAATCCAAACACAATACTCCATATCCAAAGCCCAATGGTGAAAATAATACCTCCACCACGCAAAACTATTGTTTTGTGTGATGAGCGTTCATTAGGCTTATCAATGATATTACATTTATCCGCAATCTTAAAATAAGCCAATTCAGCCGCTAATAGCAGAAGTGCTATGACAATGTATTCTATCATATAACTTGATTACATTTTCGCAAAACTCTTAATCGTCTCTCTCAGCCCATCCTTAGCCCGCACTGGCATCTCCTTCATGCCCAGAGCGGCTTTGATCTTAGCGTTGGACACTACATAGTTCTCAGTGAGCTTCTGCATACGGAGGCTGTTCAGCGGCAGGTGGAGCACGTCACCAATCTTGGCAAAGCCGTTCATCAGGCCGCGAGGGATGTTCCAGATGTGCGCCTTCTTACCCAATGCACTACATATCACCTCTATCAGTTCGTTGGTGGAAAGAGCCTCATCATCACCCATGTGATAGATGCCGCTGGGGACATCCTTGGTCAGGAGGCCCTTGATCACCTCCTGCAGGTTCCCTATGCTCGTAAACGAACGTCTGTTCTCAAAAGCACCCAGTGGCCAGGGTATTCCCTTGCTCACCACCCCATACAGCAAGTTCAGATTACCCTTGTTGCCAGGCCCGTGAATCATACACGGACGCATGATGTACACCTTCTTCTCCCCTTGAACCTTAATTCTTGAACCGCTTGAACTATTTGAACCTTTTGAACCATTAGGTTCTTGAACCTCAGCGAAAGCTACTGCATCCTCATCCGTAAAGTTATGGAACGGACGCTTCAGAGCCTCCGGTGCAAACTTCTCTATGATATAGTTCTCTGCCGCAATCTTCGATTCCCCGTAAGGTCCTACCGGTGTGGGCACACACTCCTCAGTCAGGAAGTCATCCTCAACCCTATCGGCAGCACTCTTCACAGTAGAAAACTGTATAAACTTCTTTGCCGTCGGATGCGCCAGATACCAGTCGAAAATCTTCTGCGTCAGTCCTGTGTTCACTTTGAAGTACACATCCGCCGCACTCTTATTCTTCACATCATGCGCCTTTCCTGCCAAGTGAATAATCGCATCCACATCAGGAATCATCGTTTCCATTTCCAGGTCATCCCACGAGAACGTATAGCGAATACCCTCCTTCGTGGGACTCACGATATCCAGTCCATATATCGTGTGTTCCGCCTTCAGCGCCTCCACCAAGTTAGAGCCCACGAAACCGTGGACTCCAGTAATTAGTATCTTCATTTATTTCTTGTATTTAACAATTCAAACACCTTGACAAAGTACTTTAGGAACAGCAACGGCAAACACGTCCAGATGCCATTCTCTTTACATGCTCGTACTATCTCCTTGTTCAGCAGCACATTCGCCTTCCACCCATTAGTACTACGTCCCCCAGTTCTCATCTTCATGAAGTCCACAGGCACATATTTCGCAGACACCTTATTAGTATAAAGATGACGTATTAGCAATTCGTAGTCAGCCGCGATATGATAGTCGTACTGGTAGTAGCCATACTTCTCGAAGTTCTCCTTATAAGTGAAAAATGTAGGATGCGCCGGCATGAATCCGAAGCGGAACCGCCACGGTCTCCAGTGCTTACTGCTGTAGTAGCGCACCGTCTTCTCCAGGTTATCAGGCTTCACGAACCTCACATCCCCATAGATGGCCTGCACTCCGGGATTCTCCTCGAACGACTTACTGATGACGCCGAATATATCCATCCTATGATAGAAATCGTCCGAATTGATGATACCTACCACATCACCTGTCGCCATGCGGATGCCCTTGTTGATGCCGTCGTACATCCCCTTGTCTTTTTCAGACACCCAACGCATCCTGCCCCCGAACTTTGGCTCGTATTCCCTGATGATATCAATGGTGTTGTCCTTCGACCCACCATCTATCACGAGATACTCATAGTCCTGATACTCCTGTTTCAATACACTCTCTATCGTATCCCGTACTGTTGCGCCACTTTGATAGGTTACAGTTATCACGCTTATCTTCATATCCCGCTTCCTATTTTTATTTGTCAATCCGGTTACTCAAGCCAATCCTTAGCCGCATCAAGAAACTCCAGAAGGCATCGGTCGGGAACAGACGCATACGGTTTATTGATACTCTAACAAACCACATCCACCTTTGTATGAAGTTTTTCTGCTTTCCCTTCCTACTATCATACCTTCCGAAGTTTCCCCCTTCCATTATTTCACTCAGTAAGAACTCCCCCCGTTTCCGGTCACGAGGCCAATTCGCCGTACCCCCGTCCCCCAGAATCTCGCCAATTACATACACCACGCCCTTGGCAAACCGCTGTAGGTTAAACCTCCCAAGCAACGACCATACCGCTTCGCGCTCAGAAGCCGTCAGCGAACGCAGCAACAAGGCATAATCCACTACATGTCTCAACCCGATACCCTCATTGATGAAATGCCGTTTCATGTGGTGCAGTAAGAACACCCCATTCATGACCTTTGTAGGCACAGCGAAACCAAGTGCTGTCTTATTATCAAAACACTTCTGAGCCTGACTCTCAAAAAAACGCTGCAGTCTTCTGTCAACCATAGGATTCGCATCCATCGTTGGCGTAAAGTGAATCTCTGCTGGTGTTTTGTCTTCCCAAGGCCAATCAATGTGGACAAACTCCCCCTTAGCCACGGGATACAATGAATGCACATAGTCCTGTGTCATTCGTCTGGCCTTATCGATACGTTCCTCACTATCAGGCATCACCCACAGGTCAATATCTCCTGGAGTACGCACCAAGTTGCCATAGAACAACGAGTTTCCCACCCCTTTCAGCAAACACGTCCTAAATCCAGCCTTGTTAAACTCCTCACTCAACAGTCTGGCTTTCTTTGCCGTTTCCTCCTGCAAGCTCTTTAAGTACTCTCTCTCCCCTATCCATTGCAATAAGAAACCAGACGGCATAGATTCCTTCACTGCCACATCCGCAGCCACCAATCGTTCTATGCCACACAACATCAGCCCTATGATGCTCTGTTTCTCAGCAAAATTATGTATTCTCTCCCACTCCGTCTGAGTAGGAATATGCGAGAGCCTATTCCGAGTACCTAACGCTACCTGTAGCAGTTCTATTTCTATCATGCAAGATACTTGATAATCTTTGCTGGATTACCAGCTATCACGCAATTATCAGGGAACTCACCATGTACCACACTACCAGCACCTACCACACAGTTTCTGCCTAATACCGTGCCTTTCAGTATGATACAACCTGTTCCTATAAAACAATCATCCCCAATGTGTACAGGAAGTCTGCCTACATTATCTCTGATGTCTTTATATCGCTCAATAGGATCAAGAGAATGCTGGTCATTATCCATTATCTTACAGTTTGCACCCACCTGTACACGATTGCCTATTGTCACCTCAACCATTGAGCAAAAGGTCGTACCACTAATACCGCAATCAGCCCCAATCGTGATATGTCCACCAGGTGCATAGAAAATGGTACGCTGAAAAAGCCCAAAGGCATTTGACACAGAGTAATTGTTGATTATTGTGCCAGTACCATTAAATTCAATCTTTCCGCCTTTTCCAGCATAGAAATAAGTAAACCCTTTGAAGTTTACTTTCCCCCAGTACCGTGTTTTATACACAAAATATGTCACCAGCAATACAAGCCAGCGCACAACAATAGAATTTCTCATAACATTACAAAATCAGGTTTCTCACCTCCGTTAATTATCCAATCATAAAGTTTCATCATCATGCCAGCCACTTTGTGCTGTTCGTATTTTTCCTCTATAAGCATGCGACCCTTTTTACCCATCGCAAGCAACTCTTCATCTGATTTAGAGAGGATTTCCTTGATGACTCCGGCAATAGTTTCAGGCGCATTATCTTTCCACCACCCAGCATCACAATCATTCAGTTCACCCCATGGCGTTCCTAACGATGCATAGACGGGCGTTCCACATATAAGAGCTTCCGGTACTATCATGCCGAAATTCTCCTGTGCTGACGGAACCATCAAAGCCGAGAGTTTCGATAAACGGTCATACTTTTCCTTTCCCGAAACAAATCCTACAAACTCCACTACATCCTCCAGATGTAAGCGCGTCACCTCTTCCTTCAGCCATTGCTCATATCGGTCATCATACTTTCCCATTATTTGGAAAGATATTTTACCTTTAAGTTCGTCAGACAACTTATCAATGGCATAGATAACATTCTCGACTTTCTTTATGGGATGTAATCGTCCAAGGAATCCGATTTGTCGCCTGCCCTTTTGGTCTCTATAGATGCTATTCTTTATATTAACACCTTTTGGAAACACCACAGCATTGGGAATTACGGCAATCGGACCCTTATATCCAAACTGACGACAATACTCAGCCTCCTGTCGACATGTGGCATGTAAACAAGTCGCTTCTCTGATATCCTTATTGAACCAAAGCCTTAGCATCAGTACCTTTTTCCATCGGCTGATTGCTAAAGCCGTTGGATAAAGCATGCCATGAGGTGACAGGATGTATGGTTTCTCTTTCTTTCTGGCAAAAGCACAGGTAGCATGCGTACAATCTGTCCATAGCGTATTGGCATGATACAAGTCATAATCACTCCCTGCCAAAGCCTTGCGGATGTTGCGTGAATATCTAATTGGTGTCTTATAGTCATATATCACTTCATGCAACCAAGGAGAACCTGTACCAAGATTCTTTATCGAAATCTCAGCAGGCTTTACTGTCAACAAATCAACAGGAGCTTGTATCTCATAAAGTCCTTGCATGATATCACACACGCAAGTACTCGGCCCCCCTGATTTTGCAGTTAAATCGTAAATAGTTTGTAATATTCTCATCTATTCTCATGCTTTAGAGCAAGGCCCTTCTGCTATCGAAGTTTCACGTCCCTCTTGAAGATCTTTTATCAGTTGCAGCAGACTCCTGGCCGCATTCCCCGGACTCCAGAGTTCCACCATCTGCCGCCTTCCTGCCCTGCTTATACGCTCTCTTTCCTCAGGATTGTCTAATAAATACTTCACCTGTTCATACAGCGAATCTACATCACATGACTTAAACACCATGCCCGTCTCCTCATGCTTTACCAAATATGCCGTACTGCCAATCTCATCGCTGGCCACCAATACGCATCCATTCGCCATAGACTCGTTGGCAACAGCACCCCACCCTTCAAGTCGGTCAGAAGTGAACAGGAAAATATCCCCTTCCTGCATCGCCTGCAAAATCTCCGCATTGGGTCTGCTGCCTTTCAAAGTCACCATATCCCCCGTCCCCGTTTTCTCTATCAGTGCTTCCAAGTCCTTCCGAGGATATGGCTTGTCGTGCAGAGCCAGATGTCCCTCGTCGCCGTACATGTCAATGGTCACGTCATATCCCTCCGCTTTCAGTCTCTCCGCCAGTTTTACTGCCAGTTCAGGATGTTTCAACAAAAGGAAACGTGCACACCATAGGATGTGTACTTTCCCTTTTGTGGAAACATCCGCATCGGATGCTTCAACAATTTTTTTTTCTACATTAGTAAAATAGCCCCATTTGTAGTGTCGACCATGATAAGCATGAAGCCGTTTGTCATCACCAGCCGTATATGAACTACAACAAAGCTTATAGAAGTTGGCCTTCCGATAATAGCGATAATAGTTCCATACCCACTGACGGAAAACAGGGCTTCCTATGGTCAGCCATCCATGCTTCAGCCATCGTTCACCCATCTCAAAAGAAAGACCTTGCGGGTTCTTCTTTGCTCGCTCCACAGCATATTCCTGAGAACAGGCGCCAAACACACACACCTCAGCCTCCCTTGCCAAGCGTAAGGCCTCCTCGTGCTCGCTCCCGCTCTCAGCTGCAAGTATGCAGTAGGGACGCACACTATAATCATCCCCACCCTTTAGTTCTTTCTCATTCCGAGGCATAGTTGCAACAAAACGGAAGCTTTCGCCAAGAGTTTTGTATAATTCATCAGCCACAAGTACCTGGTGAAGGTTGATATAATTAGAATAATAAGATAGCATTGTTGTGCTTAGGACTTTCACAGAAATATTACCCCTTATTTGAATACTTTAAAATAAAGGTCATATAAATTCAATTTTACTATTATTGTTCTTACGAGCATCATTACTGCATATAAAGGAGAATATATTGTTGGGCTTGGCACTATATATCCTCCGTAGGCTAACTTATACTCTCCAATACTATATCTATTGTTATGATTTTTATTAATATCCACACCTGCCCAATCATATTTTTCTATACCCCAACTTTTAATAAGTTCTAGATCTTTGTATTGAAGATATTTATTGGCGGTACTAGCAATTCTCTTATCAACGCCATCCGTGAAGCGAGCATTCGATGTGTACAAAGCACAGGCAAATTTTGAGGTCTTGTCAATTGCACGTACATGCATAGCCATAACACGCCCATCGAAACTAACTTTTGTAACAATCGGCTGCCCAAAGCGCTTTATTCTATCAATATTCACTCTTGTATCAATCCCTTTGCCTTCTGCAAATTTATTGTAAAACTCAACAAATTCATCATAAAAATAGCCCCATTCAAATACACACCCAATTCTTTCTCCCTTTCTTATTTCCTGCCTTAGACTTTTTTGCATAGACGCCAATATCTCGTCCATAGGCTTTGTCAAGTCAGTCATGCATGAGTGAGATTCCAAATTTTTGTAAAAATAGAAAGGGATTTTGTGGATATCCCCTAAATAACTATGATAAATAACGGGTTTGTACCAATCACCTTTAGCTATTGAGGTAGCATAGATTTTTTGAGTAAATAATCTTGTGCGTATTTCTATCATAACTCATTAAAATTTATTAATTGACAATTAAACTTTTTTTCAACATCAATTTCCAGTAATAAATCTTCCTCTTCTTTATAAATTCCTCCAGGATGGCACATTAATTCTATAGTATCATTGTCCTTATGGTATTTTATTCCACTTGAATTATTATTATAAAAAGTCTGAAAGTCGACAAAATACTTTGGAAAAGATATTTTATAGTTTTCAATCTTTATTACTTTTGACCATGCCGTTCTGATAATTTTATTTAAAGAAAACGGCATATAGTTCCTGTAATTACGAATTTTGAACACTCCAATATCATTACATAGTTTGGGTAATAAAGGAATCATAAATACTGATTGATGCATAAAGTGGTGGCTATCTATGTGAGATATTTTTACACCAGAGTCCATTATTTTTTCGGCCTGTGTCAGTACCTCTTTATAAATTGCCTCCCGAATTCTTTTTGATAACAACTTGCGCCTGAAAGGATTTCCATCAAAAACTATTAAACCATTGTCTTCCTTAAAGAAACCCAAATCCAGTAGCTCCTGACTGTACAATAAAGGAGTGCCTTGTGTTAAATTCATGTGAAAACCAAAAGATGTCGTATCTTTGTATTCCTTATAGAGGTGGACAGCTCCATCAAAATCGTCCATATTTGCCATGACAGACGTGCTTGTTATTCGCCGTTTATTGATAGCGTACTCTATGTGACGATTCACATCCTTACTATAACCACAATCATCAGCGTTGATTATAATTCTATTCATTTCTTTTTGCTGTTATTTTCAATTCTACTCATAGACATATCCCATTTTTCGGCACAGAATTTTTCAGTCACCATTTCTGCTTGATTTGCATAAGTAAGGACTGTATCTGCCATGTCTGAAACAAGTGCTTGTATTTCTTCTACCATATTTTCTTTATTTATCTTTACATACCTAAGTCCTTCGAGTTGAGAATAGTCCAATGTGGATACGACAATACGATTATGAAATAATGCCTCTAATATCTTACTTGGGAAATTATATTTATTTTCTGGACAATCTGGATTGCGAGTACTCAAAAGAAAAGTCACTCTATGCAACAAATCTGTATATTCAGAGTAACTCATCTTTCCATGGTAAATGATATTACTATATCGAGCTGTATATTCTTTTACAATATCTTCATTGTTAACCAAATAACCAGTTATGTGCAGAATACAATCAGGAAGTTTAGAAAAAACATCAAGCACCTGTGGAGTCATAGCTATTACGTCTGATATCATTCCAGATAAAAGGAACTCTTTATTACCTTTTTCAATAATCGGGTATTTAATCCCATTTGAAGGAACCACGCCAGGTATTATCTCCTTGTTTTCACAACTGAAAAATGGGGAATCTGCCAATAGGATTAATCCGTCTGCCTTGTTAATTAAAAATCTGCACCAATAATTTTGCTGCTTAAAAGTGTAGGCTGGCGTGAAATCAAGAATGATGATATTTAGTTTAACGGATGGTTTGAATACCTTTAATAGTAAGAAAACCAAGCCATTTAAGAAATAAAGATTGTAAAACCAAACCGAATCCTCCTTTTTGATTTTTCTGAAAAGCAACCATTGCTCCCAAAATATAGCCATCTTAGCGATAAACCCACCTCTTTTACGAAGTGAAGAATACACTACTTCGTAATCTTCATCATCTATTTGAGGTAATTCACCTCTGACCGTCCAAGGGATAAGAGAATACGTCTTATCGAAACCTGCGTTCCTTAGAAGGTTTCTCGAAAAATTACAACCGGCAAAGGACATATTATACCTTGCGACCAATTCATCAGGCAAAATAAATGTTTGAAATATACGCATTATAGTATTTTTATCTTAAATACACTATTAACAGCATCCTTTGTATACTTTATCATAATGAGCACCATAATAAGAATAGCGTATTTTATAACCACATTAAGTTGAAAATACTCATTTAAAAGCATAATTGTTATCTGTGAGAATGCCACTATGACATAGGTTTCCTTCCCAATGTAAATAAGCACGCAGGAAATCTTTTTTAAATATCTCTCTATCAAGTTAGATACCAAGAATACCATTATCGTACCGGAAAGGGCTCCAATAGTGAGAGGCAATATCGGGGTAATGCTATTGAAACACATATCAAGCCTCCAACTATGAGATATTAACGTCACAATTAGAATAGCTGGTATAATTGCCATGAAATGCATTTTCTTTGGTTTAAATGCAATTTTACTCCACTCGCTGCCTATTATTATCATAAATACAGCGTAAGGGATTGATGAGAGATTCCACGGCAATCGTATTTGAAAACAGTGTAAATCAATACCTAAGCAAAGTATTAACACAACAACTATCCAGAATAATCTGCCCCCCCCCAGTTTCTCTAAAAGTATAGAGGGATTTTGCTATTATTGTGGCGATGAAGAGCACAGGTATAAACCACAAGGCATAGCCATCTCCCCACCCTTTAATAAGCCACTCATCCATAGTCATCCATCCATAATGTACATGTATCAGTAATACGATGACAGAATAGAAAAAGAAAGGAAATAAGAGGTTCCTACTTCTTCTCTTGATGAAATCGTAAAATGAATATTTATTCCAATTCGTTGTCCAACCAGAAGCAATGAAGAACAATGGCATATGGAATGCATATATAAAACCCGAAGCAATTGAAGGTAAAGAACTGTGCCCAACCACCATCAAAATTATTGCTATTGCCTTAGCTATATCGAGCCATTTAAGACGTTGATTCATGATTTTTAATCATTTAATCACTCCGTATAATCGTTAACAACCGAAAATGCTTAACGGGTAAACGGTATGAAGTTCGTGTATCGTAGGTTACTTCTGTTTTTGCCAGGGAATTTGTATATCTCGCGATAAGCTTCCAGCAGTAGCATATACATTGTTATATCGTACCACAATTGTGTGGGATCGTATGGTCTTTGTAGAAAACCCGCAAACAGGACAATTGATGTATATCTAAATTCTTTTCTATACCTGCCAAGAGAGAAAAGATAAAATAAAGGCAACCATAATATCAACTGGCCTAAGAGACCATCCGTAGCAAAAAACACTAACGGATTAGCGCCTAAGAACTCACCCATATTACTTCCTATTTCAATCATGTTGTTAGCTCCTACACCAAGTATGGGTGATGATTGCCATATTGCGAGACAGGCTAATGCGTGTTCTGTTCTATTATCTCCAGATAAACGTCCAGTTTCTGCATCAATCTGAAAACGGCCAAAGAGAGCATCGTTTAGTTCTGGCGACACTGACGCGACTATCAGCAGAATAATGATAAAAGAAATGCCATACATTAATAAATTAGACATTTTCCTACGATAGAAAAGAAGCAGATACAAAGATATCTGAATTATGAAGGCCATGGAGAGCGTACTCACAAGGCCTACGACAAGAACAGTTTCAATCTTTTTATTGTTGATAAATAGTTTGTTATATAGTAGCGCCACCACCCCCCAAAAAGCGAAAGCACCGGGTTCATCAAAAAAACCTGCAACACGTACCATACCGCCTGTAGAGACTGTTGTTGTGAAGAGGCCGTAGAATTCCCCTATGTGTCCATCAAACTCACGAAAGGTGCTGATGACCGGCAGTAAACCTGCCATAAATAAAATAAAGCCGAGCCCTCCCATTAAAGCCTGAACCACCAGAAAACTTACATTTGTGTCTACAAACTCCGTTTTAGGGCGTGCCATTTGGATTGACAACAGCGCGTAGGTTGTTACCAAAAAAACAAAGCGCGTCAAATATGATGAGTCCGAGTGTATTACATAATATATTAGGAAGGACAGCAATTGCACTATGATTAGCGCTGAAATTGGAGGAGGCAACTGTTTTGAGCGACCAGCAAGCATCGTCAAAACGCTCATTGCTGCCAGCACCATATAGTTCATCTTCCAATCAGGCAACCATCCCATAAAACTGAATACGCATGGCCAACCTGCTACCATGGCAAAGAGATAGAGGAAGTATCTCCACTTGAGGTATGGTTTTAATCTACTTATTATTGACATGAGATTATTGACTTATAGATTTCTATTAAACGATTTGCATTTGTGATTTTATTATGACGATGCATGGCCACCTGCATCTCGTTAGCAGATAACTCAGAGAAATTTTCAGAATCAAAGAGTACCATAACCCGCTGCGCAAGCATCTCAATTTCTTCATAACGATACAGATAACCCGTCTTGCCATCTTCCACCAATGACGGTGTACCTCCACAATAGCTTGCAACCACAGGTACGCCAAGTATTTGGGCCTCGCACAGACTATTAGAAGAGTTTTCAATGGAAGAGCATAACACATATACGTTTGCATCCAGATATGCTTGCTTCATTTCTTTTTCAGTAAGTGCTCCCATGAAATGAAGATGATTCTCAAGTCCCATTCTTCTTACAAGACGTCTTAGATAAAGATGGTAACCTTGAAAGTGAAGCATTGTCTTGAGATCATTATTCAACACACTACTTCCACATATATTAACCACCGTATCAGGATATTTCGTCAACACAATCTTCAATGCCTTCAGAAAGATATGCACACCTTTTAATGGAGAGGAACTATTACTTAGAAATATAGTATGCTTCTTACACTTTCCATAAGTCCATGCAGGTTCTTCGTAGAATGAGTCACGTAACGTTTCATTCATAAAATGGTAATGCAACTGAGGATTTATAGTCATTACATGATCCTTATCCCATTGTGTGCGCCCAATGATATCTGTTACATGGGTTATTACATATTCTTCACATTTAGCACGCTTGTACATATTTCGTTTTGTGTTGAGTAGGAATGTACCCCTATAGAAATCCAAAGGAGTAATATTTGTCAACTTATCCCAAAACGAAAGACCCCCATCTGCAAAAGGAACAAAGCCAGAAGCAAGCCCCTGAATGCTCGCAACAACCTTTACATTGTTGTCATTTGCCATGCAAACCGCCTTTGCAAGGGAGTGTTCTGTTCCGTGAATATGTATTAAATCTGGAGAGAATCTACTTAAAGCCTCACGGCAGTACGCCACTTGTCGGCTGTCTGTCTTCGACATACTCTTACATGGCACAAGATAATAGGAAATACCATCGACATGGTACTCTTCTATTTCTTTACCATAAGAATATACAATTACACCCAATTCAATGTTGGGCATATCATTCAAAAGAGATTTTGCTGATGAATACAACCATCCACAGCCTTTTGGAATATCATGTCCAAGGTGTTCTGCAAGTGGCGGGAACTCAACAAGACTAACCCATAGTATTTTCATAATTATAACTTTCAATTATGTCAATCCATTTTTCAATAACTTTTTCAGGAACAAAACGTTGACAACTAATTAATGCGTTCTTCGCTATTTGTTCTCGTTCTTCTCTGTTTTGCATCAACCATTGCAGCCTATCAGCATAAGATGTAAGATCATTGTCAGGAATTATACACCCATTAAAGTTGTTTGTTATAATATCGCGTAGGGCTGGATAGCTATCAAACGCCAAAGGCACCACCCCTCTTTGCATAGACTCCGTGAGAGTCAATCCCCAGCCCTCTACTGCACTTGTCATCATGAAAATTGCAGCCTTCTCGTAATAGGGTTCTGATTGTTGCCTCCCCTCAAACGAGATATTATTTAACTTCAGTTTTTTCGCAAGTTGTTTCAATTTTTCTTCATGAGGTCCGGTACCAACAATCGTCAGACTCCAATCCGATATGCCTCTGTCCTCAATTCGTTTCCATATCTTTAAAGCTAAACTTACACGTTTTTCGTTGTCATTCAATCTTGCGACTATCAAAACTTGATTTTTCTTACTTTGCAAGATACTATCATCTGACGTCACATCAAATGTAAGTGCATTTGGAATCACCACACACTTATCTGATGTAAGTTTTGGAACGTATTTCTTTAAAGTTGGAATATCATTACTGCTCAACATAACACAATAATCGCTGCTGCTATATATATTCTGATACTTCTTGGCAGTATTCCTAGAACTTACTTTTCTCCATAATGGATATGCAAATAAACGAATAAGACTGGATATCCTTGTCTTTAATTCATTTTTTTCTATAATTTGAGAAAGCAACCATTTGTGATCATACAGTTTCTCGTATATTGATGGGGTACTATGGAAAACTGTCAACAATTTTATATTGGAAAGATTCAGAGATTTAAATGCCTTGGTGAAGCTGTCACTAAAAATGCCTTCTTGGTCAATTACAACATCTATTTGCTGATCAACAAGATACTTTTTCAGACCGTCTCTATCAATTCTATTATCTTCAACTTCCTTGTTGTTGAGATAGAAACAGTTACCATTCTTGTTGATAAGATATAGGCACCTATACCCCATCTTGGTTAATCCATCCATCAAAAGCTTATTAACTCGATGAACTCCACCCCAAGTAATGTGCAATTCATTGTAACTTACTATAAGAATTGACTTCATTCAAATAATCGTAGTAAAATTAAACAAGATGGCTTCAAGAACACATATTGACTCTGTATTCGTCCATTAAATGCTTATTTGTTGGTGTATTCTAAATATGAATGCTCCAAATCTACCAACCCTTTATGAGTCTCTTGTCTGTCAACGGAGGGGGGGAGCATATAATTGCCGAACTGTGCTGTAAGATACTTGTCATACTCCCCAGGACAGCTGATAGTTGTATCTTCAAAATCCATTTCCAGTCTCTTCTCAAACCAATCCTTTGGGAATGAGAGACGTTCAATTTGACCTGGATCCCAAACATAACCTGTTAATGAAGATTGGTTGAAAGGATGCTTTGAAAGCATACTAAAATATTTTTTAGTATATGTGTCAAATGGAACACGATGCACTAGCGTACGTAAAACAAATCCCATTATCTTACTACTCCACGTCGGCATAAAATCTGGAAACCTTGTATGTTGGTTAAGTAATCCATACCACCTAAGTTTCCATACAAAAATTTTCCGTATCAATTTTTTTTCTGGAATACCCGAAAGTGGCATAATATCAACAAAAACTCCTTTATAGGCATCTGGGTAGTCTTTATCCTCGTCTTCTATAAAGGCAGTTCTTTTATCACAGATTTTATACCAATAGAAATGAAAGTGCTTTATATTTTGCGGAGAATATATATATAAGTATGATGGCAATTCCTTAGATGCTATTTCAATAAACTCATCTATGCGTTCTATCGGTATTGCGATATCCAAATCATCGTCCCATGGAATAAACCCCTTATGTCTAACGGCACCTATACATGTCCCACCTATAGCATAATAAGGAATGTTATAACGGTCACAGATATCTTTTATAACTTTAAAAATAGACAGAATTGCTGTTTGTAACGGATTCATCTTGATTATATTATTAAGAGTATTTTGAGACAATATATTATTTACAGACTGTAATTAGTCAAAAATCTTTCTAAGCACCAGATTAACCATTTTTGATTTCCTGTGAATTTAGTCATATCTATATCCTCTCTAAATTCAGGACGTTTTGGTCCTTCCCAGTTTTTGAAATACTCATCAACGGGTCTTGGCATAGGGAGTTTCTGAGGGATTGGGTACTCCGGATATTTCATTTTAAATAGTTCACGGACAACAACCTTTGATTCTTTACGATTGATATCCAAATCAAGAGGGTGGTTAAGTTTGAGTTTATCATAAGGATCTATAAATGCCATTCCCGCTGCTTCAAATGCATTCTCGTATGATGCATAGCTCTCATCTGTAACAGGACCTTCATAAAAACTGATATAATCAATACTATTATTTCCAAGGCGGTAGCGTTCAAAAAGGTAATCCATACTTACTGGATTTTTCAAAACTTCTGATGGTTGTACATAGATAGATCTATTGATATATTCTCTATATCCATAATTCTTTCCCAAAAGACCATCCATTCCACCAAATACATAATCTGCGCCATCACCGATTACCATCATTGTAACACCATCTTTTTGGGCCTGCTGAGCCGCATAATATATTTGCGGTTCTATGGAATGAACAGGTGCGCCTTTTTGTTTCATACACGCATCAACAGAAGATTCGACAACACCCCATTCTATGTCAATGTAGTGTAGTTTTAGCTTCCACTTGTCCGCATAATACTTAGCTCGTTCTAATTCATCGCCCTGATAATTCCCACCTAAAAAGCGAAAGGTGTATGCATTTGAGCCTTTAGGCATATACGAGGCTAGACAAGCACTGTCCATACCACCAGAAAGCAATATGCCAAGTTTCTCATTTGCAACCAGTTTAAAGACATTCTTTATAGCCACATCTGTATCATTAGCATTTCCTACAAAGGTCTTTCTGGAAAGTGGAATCGAACATGCCTCTTGATGATGTAAGCCTTCAGCGAACTGCTTACTATTATCTTCTATATATCTGAAAGCCAGATATGAACTCATACAAAAATCTTTATCAACCATATCTTATTTACTTAAATGTTCTTCTTCTGTTACCCCTATCTCTTTACCATCAGCCCATCCGCGTGTATGTTTTAGAGCTTCAGTTATCTTTGTAGAAGAGATGCCTTTAGTATAGGGGAAATATATTATTTTGATACCTTCTTTTGCGAATTCCTCTTCGTATTTTTTCCACTTCTCTGTGCCATACCAATCATCCCCTACAAACAAAACAGTAGCTCCAAGTTTCTTACACGCCACAAGTTTATCCATGTCATATTGTGGAACGACTGCATCTACATACTTAATACTCCTAACTATTTCAGCTCTGTCTGAATATGGAATCATTGCCTTTTTCCCTTTGTAGAGAACCAATTCATCAACAGTAACCCCTACAATTAATTTATCACATAATCCCTTCGCATTTTTCAAAAGAGTCAAATGTCCAATATGAAAAAGATCATAGACCCCAGTTGTGTAACCAATAATCATTTTTTGAATATTTATATTATGTTTAACATCTTTTACCGCACGCCCACTCTTTCTTGAGAAAAACGTGTTGCATTTTCTAAATGCAGCTTCTGCCATTCTGTTGCAAAGTGAATCATCTGTCATAAGCAGAATATCATATTTTCCATTTCATGAACAATACGTCTTTATTGACAGCTTACATAATTAACGATTAGACCTTGTGCCTAGGAAAAGGACTGAGGTTAGTTTAAAATTACTCATTATCAAATAAGTTGCAACGCATACAAGTACCGTAATTGAAATAGTTATAAAGTATAGAATAACAGCCTCTATGCCAGAAAGTTCTATAGCGCGAGACTGTAACTCTTGATTAGTCATGATTTCTGTCGATACATTAATTAATCCCCAATAGCCATCTTGCAACAGGTGGGAAAGCTCTATTAAGTAAATTAGTCACGAATATGCACACATAGCAAATGAAAAGAGTAACCCCACCCACTATTAAAAACTCCATGAGGATGCAACAACTGCTTGTACCAAAGCAATGATCCGTCTGCAATGAAACTAAATAGTCGCGTAACGATTCCGGCATTCGGAATAGCAGGAAGAAATGCATAAGATATATCGGGAGTGTATATCTGCCAATGTTTGACATTGAATCTGCTATACGATTATTGTCAGTTGTAAGCCAGGGTTCCAATGCCCTAAAGCCGAAATACAGGAGATAGACAGGTATAATCTGTAGCATCAGATTTGCCCCCCCCATTCGGTTGTAAAGGATTATATTCGCTACAAGTAAAGCTGTAGGCGCAAGGTTGATTGTCTTTCTGATAACGCCAACAACACTTTGCAATGGAAGTCTCTCAGATTCCAAGTTCATCATGTTGGTGATAGCGCCTAAAGCGAAGAACAGATAATATCCTTTGACCTTAACCCACTCAAAAAGAACAGCCAGAGGACTGTCAAAGCCCACAAAACGGAATATCACCATCATTAAGACGTAAGGGAAAAAGAGCACCAGAGCTTTGAAAAGAGGTTGGCGCACAAGTTTGGTGAGCATCAGAAATGGCAGATAGATGGCCACAATCTGAAAGAGTACCATTGTAAACCAATATCCGCCCTTGTCATAGCGGAAAAGGAACTCCATCATGCTGTTGCCAGAATACAGCATCATTAGAGCCATCATCAATATGGTCGGAATGAGCATCATGGTGGTCTTCTTCCACATTTGCGTGCCATATTCCTTGACACCTATTTTAGGAGCGGCTTTGTACGCCACATATCCGCTGATAAAAAAGAAGAGAGGCAGCATGACATCACTCATCCAAGCGCCAAGAGGAGAAGGAGTATAATCTGTCAAGCAGAAACTCATAATATGAGAGTAAACAACCATAAACATGGCCAAGCCACGAAGACAATCAATATATTTTAGTCGCATAGATTAATCCATTATCTCATTCAACATCTCTTCCCACTTCTCTCCAACAATCTCTGGAGAAAACCTATAAGCGGATTGCAAACCTGCTCTCGCCATACAATTTCTCCGTTCATCGTCTAATAGAAGTTGCTGAATGTATTTTTTATAGTCTTTTATGTTTTTAGCCAGAAAACCAGTATCACCATTGTTAATAATATCAGAGAATACCTTGCTCGTATTCATAACAACAGGCACAACACCATTCTGCAAACTCTCAGTAAGTGTAAGTCCCCACCCCTCGTGGGGAGAGGCTAACAGAAATATTCTAGCCTTCTGATACCACAGAAGTGGATTTTGATGTCCTTCAAAGACAACATCACCACAACCAGTAGCAAGATCTTTAAGAAAGTATTCATCCTTTCCTGTTCCTATGATGTGCATAGTATAACCATTATGATTTTTCACATCCTTCCAGGCATTTAGAATTGTTGATATGCGCTTTTGATTCTCATCCAATCTGGATACAACAAGCACTATCTTTTCTTTTCTACCCAAAATACTTTTGTCCTCTATTTTGGGAAATGTAAGCATATTGGTAATAACACAGGCCTTATCCATAGTTTTAATGCCTATCAAATCCTGGAGAATTTTTATATAAGAAGGCGACATCACCACATAACAATCCGATTCCGCATATATATATTTAAAGCTTTTAATCCGAGTTCTTCTATATAAGGCCCTATACCAAGGGATAAAAAAGAAATATCCAAGACGCTTTATCTTGTGAACAAAATCCCTCTGCCAAAAATCGCGATAGTAGGATTTAATTGGTGCAAAAGAAACTGTTGGATCAAAGTGCATAAAACTAATTATTTTGCCCCCATTATCTTTCCATTCCTGCCCACCATGAGCCAAAAATTCTTTCAGTAGCCAATAATGAAATGCTATCTGATTTACTACAACATCAACATGATTAACATTTAGGAAAACCGTTAACGATTCTATCTTTTCACCATTCAAGAAATATTCATCTGGATTGTCCTGATTGAAGTGGAGCAGCCCAATAGTAGTATGCCCCCTGCGTGCAAGTTCATCCATCACAAGCTTTGTAGAGCGTTCCGTTCCTCCTTTTTCGGGAAGTAATGGAGAGTCATACATGAATAATATCGTCATATTTTAAAATCAGCTTTTAGTTCAAATGGACATGCATCTATTAGCTGCTGTAAACATATATGGCCTGGTTGCCAAGAAGCGAGAGCCTCGTTTATTATTTTTGACTCTATTTGTCCATTATTTATAGAAATGGGCATTTTTCTATCTCGACTTATTGATAAGAAAAAATCATGAAACTTAAAGTAACCACCGATCAATGGCTTTCCAAATTGAATCCAAACATTGGGTATATTATATGCCTCAGCCATAATAAGTCCATGTAGCGACCCAGATATAATATTCTCACAAGAACATATCCGATCAGGAATGTCGGTCCACCTATTGTAATTTGAAAAGTCAATAATAAGAATATCTTTCCTCTCTTTTAAAGGAGTTCCATCAATTAACAATGTGTTAACCTTATCTATATTTGAAACATGCGAGATGAAACCATATTTATATTTCTTTGTCACATGGGGCTTATAATACTTTGCGACAAGCATAGCTGGGTCGCCATATACTTCTGGGCATTCTATTCCCTGCTGGAGAAGTGCCTGACGAGTTAATGGTCCCCTAACAGCATATACTTTTTTAGGCTTTGTTTTCAACGGAATAGTGCCATCAATTATACCTGCACCCCATACTTCGGTATTTTTTTTACACAACATGTCGATAGTCGAACCTATTACAAGATAGTTTTTCAAATTGAGCCTAAAAGTCAACGAAAACTGGTCAAACATGGCTACAGGACGCTTGCATATCTCTTTAAGAAAATAATAGTTTATATCATCTCCCCAATTTTTATGGCATACAATTCCTGATTCATCATAAAATACGAAAGCATTTATTATGATAGAATTGAAAAGTAACTTTATATTCTCTATAAAATATCGTATATTCTTATTCATAATAATTTCTTTTTTATTATAGAGTTTACTTTCTGGAACATCATATTTCGTTCGCACTTTGTTAAACCGACAGCAATAATGACGACACATTCAGTCAAAAATGTTAGCAGCAATACAACGAGGGCAAATATATGACTATTAGGAAGAAATTTATAAAATGTATAGGTTGGTATTGTGACAAGTATGAAAACCATAGCTATACGCATTAAAACAACACGAGTATACTCAAAAAACGGCATAAATATCATGCGACCGACAATAAAAACTCTAAAGAATTGTGCAACTATAGCTAAGAGTAAGTGTACAATGAAAACTGACTCTGGATTGGCTCCTAATTTCAACACAATATAAGAAAAAGGAAGGATGAGAAGCAACAAGCCACCGACAACACTTTGGTAAACTTTCACCTTGCCTACCGCTTGCGAAGAGATCATCATAGGATTGGCAAGTGCCTCTATAAGCATAATAGAGAGAATGAGTCGCATAAACCAGACGGTATGATCTGGTACTAACTTAAGCCATACGGTAAGAATTTCTTGAGCCTCGATCATGATAGGCCACACAACTAAGAAAAGCAGATAAAACGAGAACTTGCTGCTGGCATAGATAAGCGTGTGCATGCGCTTAAGGTCATTGACTGCATAGCTCTTGGTAATCTGCGGATTGAGAGCCATCTGGAAATTGGCCACAAAGCCGGATACTACACCCTGAACAGTAACCGCCACTCCACGAGCTGCATTGACGGCAGGGCCAAAGAACATGTTGAGTAGAATGTTGAGCCCCTGGGTATAGCCTACGCCTGCCAAATTGCCGAACATACTCCAACCGGCAATATTCGTCATTTTCCTGAGAAGGGACTTGTCGATTACGAAAGAATACTTTGCTTCGGGGAAGTTCTTGCCGCAATATGCTCCATAGATAATACGGTCTAATACGCCAACAAGAAAGAGTAAAACGGCATAGAAAATGAGTTTGTCCCAAGACACCAAGGTCAAAACATAGACAATGGCGAGTTTAAGTCCAACATCCATGATGGAGATGAAAGCAAATGCAGACATCTTTTCGTGAGCGATAATTGCTGCATTATAAGGAATGGAAACAATCTGGATGAAAAGGGCGGCTATAGATAGTTGATAGACCCAAAGAGCTGCAGTAAAACGTTCAGCAGGAATTACGAGTTTGTTGTAAACAAACCAAAGTCCGATGGTCTCTGCGAGTAAAGTAATAACAATAGCAAGTGCCAAATGGATGTTGATGGCAGTAGAGAATGTGATACGCTGACGCAGGAGGTCACCTTTTGCCAATTCAAACGTGATGAAACGTTGCGTGGCTGTTGACATTGCGCCATTGAGGAAGGTAAAGATGGTAACAAAGCCGCCAACAACATTGTAAAGACCATAGTCCTCAACACCAAGCGTATTGAGCACAACGCGACAGGTGTATATACCTACGACAAGAATAAGAATCATGCGTAGGTAAAGCACAAAGGTGTTTTTGGCTATTCGTTTGTTATTTGATGAATTATCTGACATTATTATTTTGTTTTTTCTCCGAGAATAATACCCAAATGGGCTTTTCTAACGATCTCTGTGAGAATGACGGATAGTACTGTTGAAGCGGCAAAAACAATTGCAGACAACAGTATAGGGTGTATTGGGGTGCTGCGGAATGCGAACTCCAACATATAGATAATCATTGCATGGAAGAGATATATTCCAAACGAGTTTGGAGAAATCCATTTGTAGATACGTGTATTTACTATTGGCAGAGTGTACTTTGAAATAAGGTACATAGCAGCTATTCCCGTGGTGCCATAACAGATGGCGGTCACTTCCGGTGGCAGACTGTCGCAAATGATGAATGATGCAACTGAAATAAGTGTTGCAATTCCCGCAACATAAGCCGATGGTTGCTTGTATAGCAGAAAGACATAGCCCAGAGAGAACCACAGTAGGTATTCCTTTGTTGAGGAGAGTTGTAGAAAAACGGAATCCTTGCCCCATGGTAATAGATATACCACAAGCGCGGCTATGGCAAGGGAATATTTAGGAAGTTTCATTTTTCCCACCATCTTCAAGAGCAGGTAGAATACAATGAAAACCTCGAACAGCATCATAACATACCACAGGTGACGTGGGTCGATTGCAAGGATAAATCCGTTTATTAGATAACTGTATGGTTCTCTCAATCCAAGTAGCAGCATGGTAGGATATACCCAAAGTAGCCCAAAGACAAAGAAAGGAATCATCAGTCTTTTAAACTTGTTAATAGTGAGTTGCAATAATGTTTGCTCGCGTTTCTTGGCTTCTATCTGATAGGCAAATACCGCACCCGATACAAACACAAACATTGGCATGTGGAACGTGTAGATAAATTGCTTAAGCGCAACCATGAAAGCGTTCCTTGAATAGATGACCGTCGCGACCGTACTTCCTATTATAATAGTACACGTAGGAGCTAGCTATACGTTTAATAGTCTCACACACCTTTTCTTCTTGTTCACGTATCAACAGATGGAAGTGCCCATATCCCGGCATTATAGCCGCCCCTTATCAAGGGGCTCTAAACCTCAAAGATATTTTGATGATTAATGCCACGCATCATCACGTGAAATATCCCCGTACCTGATTCTATCCTTGCCCTACGTGGCATATACTTTGATAATAACTAAGTAATTAATTGGGAATATGAAGAATTACACCATTATTGATTTCTGATGCCGCTGACCTGTCCCTTGGCATTAATAAATTTAATCTCCCATTTAAATTATTCATTTCCTATGGGCACTGAGATTCTGTCCCTTGCCACACATATGCCATTTTTCACGACGTAACATTCAACGTAATGAGGGCCAAAGAAATTTGTGTTTTCGGTAATTGTCTGTTGCCTTTTAACCACTTGACCTCGTATACAATTTCTCATCTCAGCAGTCCTACCCACATTCTTGACTTTCCAGTAATAATCTACGGGCCCAGGGATGTTATTATTACAAGTAAATCTAATACAAAAGTGATGAGGCATCCACTTATTGAATCTGTCTAGCCAATACTGCAATGGATGAGACTGATAACCATTTCCCTGTGCTGTTGCTGTAATATGAGCATCATATTGTTCAACAACAGGGAACATATCCTCAATATATTGCTCAGTATCATTATACACCGCTACATCTTGTGCTCTGCGAGACTCGATGGCAAACATTCTTGTAGATGCCTCTGTAAGCAGATTAGTCCAATAGCTATGGTTAAAGAAATCACCCCATGCAGCAAGAGCTTTCTCACGTGTACAGTCCGCCTCATTCAGAACTCTCAATTTAGAAAGGTACGAATCCAAACGGTTGGAGTACACCTCCATTCGCTGCTTATGCGCTTCAGTCTGCAATAACGACAAGGTAAAATCAGTTGGATTCTTTACGTCTTTATTCCATTGGAGTCTATTCCGGACGGAACACATGGTGTTATAAAAACATTCATCCAAGCGCGTTGCACTCTGTAACTGTTCCTCGCACAATACTGTTTGTATCAAACCACCAGGCATATCCCAACCTTCTCGTGACTTGCAGAACATCTTACTAAGCCTAATAGCTTTTCTCAAACTCTGTCCTTTGGTATTGATGCTGTCTTTAAACCAGTTGTTGATTGCCTTGGGGTCTCGTTTTGACCACACACTTCCTGCATGATAGTAAGTTGCAGAACCATATTCGATGTCTTTTCTGTAGATGGCGAAGTCTATATGATACCCTTCACTATACCTAATACGCACACAGTTCGTTTTCTTCTCCGGGGTAGCACTAAATTGACCACACTTATACGATAACGCCTCTACTATAATGTTCTTAATAGCCTGGGCACCAATAGTGCCAACATTATCCTTACGGAATACAATAGCAATATCTATGTCGTAATCTTTCGAGTCACTTTGAACTGCCGTATTCATTGCCATACTTCCTTGGGTTATCGTTTCTGATACCCGGTAGGATGTTCCATGCATCTCATTATAAGCCTTGAGTCCTTCTTTCAGACGCTTGATATTCAGTTTTCCTTTATTATAAAGATCTGTCTGAGTATCACCCGGGAGTACAGCTTCTTGACTATAGAACTTATTAAACTCTGAACTTAAATCAAACATCATTCAGTTATTGACCTTGACAATTTGTCCTGATGAACTACCGTTTATAACCATCCCTACTTTATAATAGGGCGCAATATAATGATAAGATATTATCTGAGGCACACGGTTTTGCATATTAACAAGTAATTTCCCTAATGCATATGCAAAGCATGCCTGTGTTGCCAGTAACAAATGAACCTTTGTAATCTGACTGTTATGCTTACAAATCTCAGAAATGAAAGTAACCGTTGTATTTACATAATCGTTTAGTTGCCTCTTACTGAAAATAGCATTGTCCTTAGGCTCCACAAGTGCCAAGTTAAACACAGGAAGGTTAAACTGCACTGTGTTCGTTTCATTAATCAATGCTGTTGTTGAAACTGCTACTACTATCTCTTTAGACGTAAGGGTCGTTAATGTTGGCTTATTCAGTATAGGATATTCCTTCGCGTTATTCAATTTAGTATATTGTTGGATTGCCTTGTCGAACTCCAAATAATACTTGATGTCATTACCTCTATGTTTTGTTCCGGCATAAACGATAAAAGGTATGGGTGCCATTCCTGTGAAGCATCTCTTACTCTTTGTTTCACGATTAAAGTGATTCATCTGTGCTTGGATATCACCTATAATTGCGGTTGCTTTTGCTTGAGATAACTTCTGCATTTCCGTTTGACTATTGGCCGTGTTTGTCTCTATCTCATCACATTTATTTGTTTTAAGAGTCTTGAGCATCCCATCCTCTTTGGTATGATGAATAGTTCCGGGCATATTGAGTATGACATATTTGGCTGAAGCATCAACAAACCTCAAGATAAGGCCCAAGATTATCAGCAGCAAACCAAGTCCAACCAGCCACCTCGGAGAAAAAGCCTCTTCTCCTACTGTTTTCTGAATCTGCAACCAATCATACAAGAATTGTAGAAATGAGTCGGAAAAAGAAGGCAGCGAGGCAAGTATTACCGTAATACCACCCTCAATCAGCTTGTCAGAAGTCGTTTTTTCTTCATCTCTGTCAAGGAATAATTCCCAAATTGCCTTAACTAGAAGGCTAATCAGTATTATCGCAACAATGGCAACGGTGATAAATGCAACTGGTCTTAACATTAGCTCAAATTCTATATCTGCACATTGGATTCAAGCAAGTCCGTGGCTGGCTTTGCTGGCTACTGTCTTGCCGTGGGGTGCGGAAGGCTCTTCTGGGCTTGTCCAAGAAGCGCAAAAAGCAGGGATGTTAAAAGTTAAATTGTCAAAATGTTGACCTGCGGTCGACATTGCTCACGCTTGAAATAGTTCAAGCAAGCTTGACTTTGTGCTCGCTTAATCGCAATGTTAACTTGTTAATCGTTACTTCACGATATTAGGAATACCGTTGAGCTCGTTCTGGATGTACTCCAGAGAGGCGATTTTCGCCTTGATCTCTTCGAGATATGACAGGGGACAGGTCGTGTCATGTATGTAAGACTTATACATATTCTACTTCTTTAAGGATGGCCTCACCGATATAAGGGCTCAGCCCTTTCTTGGTGACAACATCGAGCTTCGTCTTGCCAAAAGCGTCCTGAAAGCACTAATACCGAACTATACGTTCGCAAGACATGACAAGGGAAAGGTACGTGTCATCGTTGTCTTACATGAAAAAGTTTAATCTCATCCTACATTGTCTACACTCCTACACGCAGCACTGAGAGTCAGGAAGTTACAGAGTGTAGAATGTGTGTAGGAGTGTAGACAAATGGCGGAAAAGGGCTATTTTTCGCGTACTAAGTACATTTCGTGGTGCGACGTGCGCCTTGATTGCAGGCCGGGCAGGTGCTTCAGGAAGCGGCCGAAGACGGTGATGCCTTTCACGTTCAGGCCGGCACCAGCCATCTGGCGCAGGTGGTTGTAGATGGCCGTTGCCGAGAGCCACGTGCCCTCGGACTCCTGCTGCACCGCCTCGTAGTACTCGTTGAAGTAGTAGGCCACGGCCGGCATCTTCTCGAACTGGCGGTTGTGGTCCATCACCGTCTGCACCTCGTCGGGCGTCAGCCAGTACTGCTCGCTGCCGGCGGTCAGCAGGCGGTAGGCCTGCGCGTAGAGCGCGTCGTAGTTCAGACGGACGCTGTTGTCGATGGGTGCCGTCAGCCGTATGCAGACGAAGCGGCGGCTGCCCGTGATGTCGCTCAGCACGTTCTGCTCGTTGGTGGTGGCAATGAACGATGCCATGCGGCGGAAGTCAACCACATGGCGGCCGTAGGGCGGCTTGATCTTCACGCTGGGCAGCTGGATGACGTTCTTCAGGAAGCCCTCCTGCACGGAGGCGCTGAGCTGGTTGAACTCGTCGATGTTGATGAGCAGGAAGTTGTGCATGGCCTGCAGCGTCTGGCGTTTCTCGCGAATGTCGATATTCTCGAGGAAGCCCCACCGGAGCTCCGGCGGCAGCAGCTGGCGGCAGAAGGTCGACTTGCCGTCGCCCTGCGCCGACACGAGCAACGGCATGATGCTGTTGCCGTAGTCGTAGGTGAGGCCGAGCCACTGGGCCACCATGCCGAGGAACCACTTGCGGAACAGGTGCTCCCACTCCGGGAAGTCGCAGGGCACCATGCGCGCCACCTCGGCAATGTGGTCGGTCTGGCCGTCCCACGCGTCGTGGATTCTCGAAAAATAGGTGTCGACGGGGTCTACGGGTACTATCTTGTCCGACTGCACGTAGCGCTTCACGTCGTTGAACGTCACGTCGAGGTTCGCCAGTCGCGCCTCGAAGGTCATGCCGTTGATGACCTCGACGGTGCAGGGCGCCCACTCGTCAATCCACGTGTTGTTCGGACGGAACTCCGTGTAGCCCATCACCGTGTTGCGGCGCAGCACGTAGCGGCTCCGCATAAAATCTATCAGGCGGCGCGTCTCGCGGCTCACCCTGACCACGTCGTCGCGGCGCCGTGGATGCTGCTCGGCGTAGACGGTGCTGACGATGGCGCGCATCGTCACCTCGCCAACGTCGCCGCGATAGCGGTAGTGGTTGCGCAGGTGTACGAACGTCTCCTCCTCGGGTACGCCCATCTCGGCCAGGCGGCGCGCCAGATCGGTGATGTAAGCCTCCGTTCGCTGTCCCGCCACCACGTCGGCCGTCTCCTCGTAGGCCTCCTCGGCTGCCTGTTTGTACATCAGCTCGTAGTCGGCGTAGAGCGTCATGTCGGTGTCCGTCTGCTGGGGCACCTCCATGTCGGGCCGCACGTCGACGGCCGCCGGCGTCATGTCCACGCGCAGCGGACGGACGTCGCGGCCGACGTAGGGATGCTCGTCGAGCGTCATCAGGAAACAGCTGCGCGCCGTCACCAGCTGGCGCTCCACGGGCTTCGGCAGCACGCCGCCGTAGGCACCGAAGGCCGCCTCGTAGGCCACCTTGCAGAAGGCATCCATCCGCCGTTCGTCCGCGGGCAGTCCGCCGTCGCTGGGGGCCACGCTGACCAGTATCTCCACGCTGCGCCCGTCGCCGCCGACGAACGCGGCGAGCGTCATCGGCATCATCGTCGCCGACTGCTTCACCGCCTCGCGCTCGGCCGCCGTCATCAGGCCGCCCACGTGGAGCGTCACCACGCCGTTGAACGCCTCGGCGTCCAGCCGGCCGTTGTCGCGCTTCGTCAGCACCACCGACGGGTAGACGCGCGCCACGGGGCGCCGCTGCTCGTAGCCCACCGTGTCGCCGTAGTTAGCCACATAGTCGCGCAGTCCGGCGATGTCGCCGGCCCGCGTGTCCTTCGTTATACGTTCCAGCAACCACGCCGCCGGCTTCACCGTCAGGTGGGCTGTCCTGTTCTTGTCAACCCTGACAATCGAGAATCTTAATCCTGTTTCCTCTTTCATAAACCATTCCTTTCATTTTGTCCAACGGCCTGGGACATTTCTAAAGGGCCGCTTAATTTTTGTCCCACGGCCTGGGACAAATGCCATCGTCACTCCGTCAAGTCGTATGTCTCCTCGTAGTAGTCGAACGTCACCTCACCGTCGAGACCGTTCTGGCGTAGCGCCGCCTCAATCTGCTGTTGCAACTTCGGACTGATCCACCGTTCGCCGTTCTTGTAGCGGTAGTAGGTGCCCTTGCTGCCGAGCAGGTGCGTCAGCGTCAGCCTAATGGCCTGGCGCTCCTGTCGGTTGCGCACGTTCCGGAAGATGCTGTTCATTCCCCGCGCCATGCGTACCTTCGCCGCCGGGCGGAAGTAGGCGCAGTCGCCGTCGTTCAGCGCCGTGGGCAGCACGCATAGCCAGCGCGTCACGCCCGCCGGTGCCTGCCGGCACAGCTGGTACCTCAGACACTCGCCCGACCGCGGGCATTCTCCATTCTGGCAGAGGGCCCATTGGGGCGTCATCTCCTCGAAAATATCCTCGTTTTTCATTATAAAACCTCCTTTTTTATCAATTTGTCTACACTTCTACACACATTCTACACTCTGTAACTCGCTGACTATCAGCGCCGCGTGTAGGAGTGTAGACAGTGTAGGATGAAAATAATAAAAGAAAGGACAGAAATTCGTTTCCGTTGATTCTTTTCTTTCCGTGGCACTTGTTTGTCGCCCACGGAGTTGTTGTTGTCCCACAGAAATAAAGGAAAGAACAGAAATGTGGCTCGCTGAAGCGAGAGGCTACCGCAGGATGATATTTCCTTTGTTTCTTTTCTTTCTGTGGGACTTGTTTGTTGCCCACTGAGTTTTTTTGTTGTCCCACAGAAATAAAGGAAAGAACAGAAATGTGGCTCGCAAAGCGAGAGGCTACCGCAGGACGTTATTTCCTTTGTTTCTTTTCTTTACGTGGGACTTGTTTGTTGCCCACTGAGTTATTTTGTTGTCCCACAGAAATGAAGGAAAGGGCAGAAATGTGGCTCGCTAGCGAGCGGCTCCGCAGGATGTTATTTCCTTTATTTCTTTTCTTTCTGTGGGACTTATTTGTCGCACACTGAATTATTTTTGTCCCACAGAAATGAAGGAAAGAACAGAAATGTGGCTCGCAAAGCGAGCGGCTCCGCAGAATGTTATTTCCGTTATTTCTTTTCTTTACGTGGGACTTGTTTGTCGCACACTGAATTATTTTTGTCCCACAGAAATGAAGGAAAGGGCAGAAATTATTTCATTTGTTTCTTTTCTTTCCGTGGGACTTGTTTGTCGCACACTGAATTATTTTTTGTCCCACAGAAATAAAGGAAAGAACAGAAATGTGGCTCGCTGAAGCGAGCGGCTCCGCAGGACGTTATTTCCTTTATTTCTTTTCTTTCTGTGGGACTTATTATCATGCCAACTGAGTTTTTTGTTGTCCCACAGAAATAAAGGAAAGAACAGAAATGTGGCTCGCTGAAGCGAGAGGCTCCGCAGGATGATATTTCCTTTATTTCTTTTCTTTCTGTGGGACTTGTTTGTCGCACACTGAATTATTTTTGTCCCACAGAAATAAAGGAAAGAACAGAAATGTGGCTCGCTGAAGCGAGAGGCTACCGCAGGATGATATTTCCTTTATTTCTTTTCTTTCTGTGGGACTTATAACTCAATAGCCATTGACTATCCTATGGATGCTATCGTCAAGTATGTCGTCGGTGTTGAAGTTCACCAAGATGCCCACCCTCAGCCCGAGCAGCCTCAGATAGGTGCGAGTCTGCTTCCAGAACACATCCTGCATCTCCTTCACGCTCTTGAGTTCCACGACGACACGGCCTTCCACCAGCAGGTCGAGCCTAAGCGGGGTCTTCAGCACATGCCCGTCGTACTGTATCGACACTTCCTTCTGCCGCTCCACCGTCAGGCTGCGTTTCTCGAGCTCATAGACAAGCGCCTCTTCGTACACGCTCTCCAACAGCCCCGGCCCGAGGTTTTTGTACACGTCGTATATTGCCCCGCGTATCTGATAGGTTATATCGTTGTCAGTCATTTTGTTTCCTTTGGTTGTTTTCTCTTGTCCCACGGAAGTTATTTTTTGTTGTCCCACAGAAATGAAGGAAAGGGCAGAAATTATTTCCTTTGTTTCTTTTCTTTCTGTGGGACTTATTATCATGCCCACTGAGTTATTTTGTTGTCCCACAGAAATGAAGGAAAGGTATGACAAGTGACAGGTACTGTCATACAGTAGAGTGTTTACTTTGCTACTTCTATCTGTTGTACAAGACTCTTCAGATATGCATCAGATACATTTTCAATGTCCGACTTATCATAGATTGTCATCAGTGTGATAAGGATTTCTTCTGTCCCCGTCTGCTGCACATTATAAGTAATAACCCTTGCACCACCACTTTTTCCCTTGCCTTTTGAAGCAATAGACATACGATGCTTATAGGTATGTTGTCCTAATGACTCGCCAGCAAAGGGATTCTTTTCAAGTTCATCAAGGAACGCATCGTAATCCTTCTCAAAAGACGGGTATTTCTTCCGTAACGCTTTGGCTCCGCGCGCGAACTCATCAAGGTAGTCGAATGTTACCTGCATAACGGCTTATTTGAATAGTTTACGGGCATCATGACGTACCTTACCTGCGTGAAGATCATCAAAAGCACGTGTAAGGCTTTCCTTAACCATTTGCTGCTGTGCTTGAGTCTGATGCTGTTTATGCTCTGCAAGTATACGCTTAGCCATTGCCTGACGTACTTTCTTCGACTGACTCTGATAGAGTGCCCAAAGTGCATCGAGGGTACTTATCTCTGTTGGGTGTGAATTGACCGTCGTAATCATATCATATAAAATGATTAAATTCTACTCTGATGTTACCATATTAATGTTATTGCTTGCTGCAAAGATACAACTTTTATTTAATTAAAGACCATTCTTTGCTTATTTTTTTTGCGAAATGAAACGCAGGGACAGGTTCTTTGCAAAGCCGCTCGACGACGAAAGGAGACGCTTGCCTATGCAAGAAAGCGGCGGAGCCGAGCGTGTGTATTATATGCCCACTGAGTTATTGTTGTCCCACAGAAATAAAGGAAAGAACAGAAATGTGGCTCGCTAGCGAGCGGCTCCGCAGAAATTTATTTCCGTTATTTCTTTTCTTTCTGTGGGACTTATTATATGCCCACTGAGTTATTGTTGTCCCACAGAAATAAAGGAAAGGGCAGAAATTATTTCCGTTATTTCTTTTCTTTCTGTGGGACTTGTTTGTCGCACACTGAATTTTTTGTCCCACAGAAATAAAGGAAAGAACAGAAATGTGGCTCGCAAAGCGAGCGGCTCCGCAGAAATTTATTTCCTTTATTTCTTTTTTTTCTGTGGGACTTATATCTCAAGGAGTGACATGTTGTTACATCGAAAGGCCCTAAAAGCACTAATTATTCGTTTCTTTCGTGTCTTTAGATGTTATACCTTCGTGTTTTTAGATGTTATACCTTCTTGGAGTGACAGGGTACGGGTTGTTACTCGATATCGTTACAATATTATGACACATAAGATGTTTTCCTGACACGCATGGTATAATCTATTGATTATAAGCGTATTAGTAATTAGTTAACTCTTTTTAACCTCTAAGTTTGCAGGGCGTATGGAAATCGATTTCCCTGTTTCTGCTGCAAAGATAATTAAAACTTATTGAACAACCAAACAAAAAGGGGGAAAAAACACGACTTTTTCAAATAAAATCAGTAATTTTGCAGCCGATTATGCAACAGCTGGACAAGGACAAGGAATACTGGTTTGTACTGGGGTCGAAGAGCGTGAACAGAGAGATGAAAATCTGTAACGACATGAGGCTTCAGCACTTAGAGTGTTTCGTGCCCCTGAAATACGAGGTGAGGCGCGTGCGGAACCTCAAGGAGGAGAAGCTGGTGCCGGCTATCCGGGGGCTGATCTTCGCCAAGGCGACGGAGGACCGTCTGACGGACTACATCCTGAGGTCGAAGGACGGCCTATTCTTCCGCCGTGCAGCCTTCTCGGACAACCCGGAGCAGCGCGACAAGCTCATTGTGGACGACCGCGAGATGGTGACGTTCATGGAGTTTGTGAAGGCGACGGAGCAGCACGTAAGATTCTACAAGCCCGAGGAGATTACCTGGGTGGAGGGTGAAATAGTGCGGGTGACCATCGGCTCGAAGACCTATGAGGGCGAGATTGTCCGCGTGAAGGGCAAGAAGCTGTTCTCGCTGCGTCTGCACAACTCGCTCTTCGCCACAGTGACGCTGACGCCCGACCTGCTGGAGTCGGCAGAAGGATGCACGACGGAGGGAAGGAAGAAAAGGAGCGTAAGATACGAGGATCGTGACGTGCGCAAGTCGAAAGACCCAGAGGGCGACAAGAAGTTGCTGACGGACACGGCCAAGCGTCTGCTGTTTGAACCGTACGACGACACCTACATCAACCAACGGGCCCGCCAGCTGATGCAGAAGGAGGTGGAGCGCGTGATGAAGCGCTTGTCACCCTACAAGGGTGTGACGGCGGCACTCGAGGGCGAGTTGGCGCTGGCCATGTTCTTAGGCGCCGTGGCCATCGACGGCGATACAGAGGCGGCCGCGGAACGCATGAAGCAGGCCATCGACAAGCTGGCGGACTCGAGTATGCTGAAGCTACGCATGAGGTGCTACCTGGCGAAGTTGACGAACGACGAGGCCGAGATGGGGCGCATCGCCGAGACCGTCAAGACGTGGGACCACCGCCATCTGCAGCGGAAGCAGCAGGAACTGATGAACGAAATGAACGAAACGATATGGCAGCATTCAAACTGACTTCACAATACAAGCCGACGGGCGACCAGCCGGAGGCTATCCGCGAACTGACGGACGGTCTCAACAGGGGCGACCGTGCACAGGTGCTACTGGGCGTCACCGGCTCGGGTAAGACGTTCACCGTGGCCAACGTCATTGCCAACGTGAACCGCCCCACCCTCATCCTGAGTCACAACAAGACGCTGGCGGCCCAGCTCTACGACGAGATGCGGGGTTTCTTCCCCGACAATGCCGTGGAGTATTATGTCAGTTATTATGACTACTACCAGCCAGAGGCTTACCTGCCATCGAGCGACACCTATATAGAAAAAGACCTGGCCATCAACGAGGAGATTGACCGTCTGAGACTGTCGGCAGTAACATCCTTATTGTCAGGCAGAAGAGACGTAGTCGTTGTATCTTCAGTTAGCTGTATTTACGGCATGGGCAGTCCTGTGGCGCTGTCGGAAGGTGTCATCATCCTGAAGCGTGGACAGCGGCTGGACCGCAACATGTTGTTAAGAAAATTGGTAGCGGCGCTCTACGTGCGCAACGACCTCGACCTGCAGCGCGGCAACTTCCGCGTGAAGGGCGACACGGTAGACATTTTCATGGCCTACAGCGAGGTGGTACTGCGCGTGACATTCTGGGACGACGAGATCGACGCCATCGAGGTGGTCGACGCCCTGACGTTCGAGCGTCTGGCATCGTTCGAGGCCTACACGCTCTACCCCGCCACCCTCTTCATGACCTCGCAGGAGCAGACGAACATCGCCATCAGGGAGATACAGGACGACCTGGTGAAGCAGGTGGACTACTTCCAGGAGCTGGGCGACCCCATCAAGGCGCAGCGCATCAAGGAGCGTGTGGAGTACGACATGGAGATGATCAAGGAGCTGGGCCACTGCTCGGGCATCGAGAACTACTCGCGCTACTTCGACGGGCGGAAGGCCGGCGAGCGGCCCTACTGTCTGCTGGACTTCTTCCCCGACGACTACCTGTTGGTCATCGACGAGAGCCACGTCTCCGTACCGCAAATCAACGCCATGTACGGCGGCGACCGCGCCCGCAAGACCAACCTGGTGGAGTACGGTTTCCGTCTGCCGGCAGCCTTCGACAACCGTCCGCTGACGTTCGACGAGTTCCAGGCAGAGGTGAATCAGGTCATCTACGTCTCCGCCACGCCAGCCGACTTCGAGCTGCAGGAGGCTGAGGGCGTTGTCGTGGAGCAGATTATCCGTCCCACGGGTCTGCTGGATCCCGAGATAGAGGTACGGCCGAGCGAGAACCAGATTGACGACCTGATGGACGAGATACAGACACGCCGTGACCGTGGCGAGCGCGTGCTGGTGACCACGCTGACAAAGCGCATGGCCGAGGAGCTGTCGGAGTACCTGCTGAACCACAACATTCCGACCGCCTATATCCACAGCGACGTGGCGACGCTGGACCGCGTGAAGATTCTGGACGACCTGCGGCAGGGCAAGTACGACGTGCTGGTGGGCGTGAACCTGCTGCGCGAGGGACTCGACCTGCCCGAGGTGTCGCTGGTGGCTATCCTCGATGCCGACAAGGAGGGTTTCCTCAGGAGCCGGCGCAGCTTGATACAGACAGCCGGACGTGCTGCGCGTAACGTCAACGGCAAGGTCATCATGTATGCCGACACCATCACGGCGTCGATGCAGCTGACGATAGACGAGACCGAGCGTCGCCGCTCGAAGCAGTTGAAGTACAACGAGGAGCACGGTATCACGCCAACACAGATCGTGAAGGGCATCAAACACAGCAACCTGTCGTCGTCGGACGGTTCCGCCGATACAGGTACGACCGCCAAGCAGATTTACATTGGTCCGGCGGAAGGTGCCTTTGCCGCCGACCCGATTGTGGAGCGCATGACGCGTCCGCAGTTGGAGAAAGCCATTGCCGAGACGACGAAGCGCATGAAGGAGGCGGCCAAGAACCTGGACTTCCTGCAGGCGGCGCAGTATCGCGACGAGATTATCCGTCTGCAAAAAGAGCTGGAGCTGAAAGACTGAAAAGGTTAAAAAGTCAAAAAGACAAGGCTATCACAAAGATTATTCGTAATTTTGCACTATTAAAAAGAACATAAAACTTTAACATATATAATAAGAACCACGAATTAAACGAATTAAACGAATATATTCTATGAACATGAAGAAACTGATAGTAGCAGCCGCCCTGTGTATGCCACTGACGGCGGTAGCGCAGAATACGTGGGAGGCGCCGGTAAAGACGTCCAAGAACAGTGTGGACCAGAAATACCTTGTCGGTGCCGTTCCTGAGGAGGACGGCAAGGTGGTCTTCAGAAAGACCATTGAGGCGCCAGGCAAGAGTGCCGACCAGATCTTTGACATCATCGGACAGTATATGCAGAAGATGACGAAGGAGCCCAACCAGACGGAGCAGAGCCGACTGACGGCTGCCGACACGCTGCAGCACCAGCTCATCGCCACCTATCAGGAGTGGCTCGTCTTCAAGTCGACGGCATTGGTGCTGGACCAGACACGCTTCTTCTACGTGCTGGAGGCCAACTGTTTCGACGGTCGTGCCGAAGTGTCGATGACCAACATCTTCTATCTGTATGAGGAGGAGCGCGCCCCCCAGCAGTACAAGGCCGAAGAGTGGATTACGGATGAGTGGGGACTGACAAAGAAGCAGGACAAGCTGTCGCGCGTCAGCGGTAAGTTCCGTCGTAAGACCATCGACCGCAAGGACTATCTGTTCAACAAGCTGGAGAGTCTGCTGAAATGAGAAGAATGAAGAGAATCGGCGAGGAGGAGCGCGGCCGCTACTACGGTCTGCGGCAGGTGCTGAACACCCTCTTCATCCTCACGGCCATCGTCGGTATGGTATGCTACTTCAAGGCTGGTCGCGAAACGGGCACCTATATTCTTATTGCATCCTGTGTCTTCAAGTTTGCAGAGGTCACTCTCAGACTGATGAAAATCTAAGATGAAACAGACATTCAGACTCCTGCTCATAGCCTTGCTGACGCTGCCCGCCACGCTGTCGGCGCAGACGTACAACCAGATTGACGAACAAGGCAACGTCACGAAGCGTACTGAGCGCCCCAACAACTTCAATCCCCACAACAACGACACCACGAAGGCCGCCGAGATTCCCGTAGGGCTGCATGTGTGGACGGTGGACCGGCGGTTTGGCGACATCCGTCCGGCAGAGATCGACACCATGCCTCACCTGTTCATGAGGACGGTCTTCAACGAGGGTGTGCATGGCGACTACAACACGACCGGCAATAACTACACGGCCCGTCAGAGCCGCATCTTTGCCGACCGGCCAGTGACGTCGCAATTCATCTTCACCCAGCCCTACAGCTATATCTATCGCGAGCCCGACGAGTTCCACTTTGTCAATACGCTCTCGCCACTGACCAACATGAGCTATCACAGCTGTGGCGACAAGACCAACGGCGAGGACCACCTCGAGGCGAAGTTTGCCGTCAATGCCAACAAGCGGTTGGGCGGCGGCTTCGACCTGAACTACGCCTACGCCCGCGGCTATTTCCAGAACCAGAGTGCCTCGCACTTCGGCGCCACGCTGTTCACGTCGTACTTAGGCGACCACTACCAGATGCACCTGCTGCTGTCGAACTACCACCAGAAAGCGGCAGAGAACGGCGGCATACAGGGAGACAACTACATCACCCACCCCGAGGCCTTCAGCGAGAGCTACTCAGAGAATGAGATACCGACCAACCTCTCGTCGAACTGGAACAGGAACGACAATCTGCACGCTTTCCTGACCCATCGATACAACCTGGGCTTCTACAAGGAGCTGCCACGTGACACGCTGGACGAGAACGACACCATTGTCAAACGAGAGTTCGTGCCGGTCACCAGTTTCCTGCACACGCTGGAGATGAACAACTACCGGCGCTCCTACATTGCCTATACGACACCGACGGACTACTATGCCAACAGATACCTGCTGGGCGACAGCATCCACGACGACACGCGCCATTTCCAGTTGAAGAACACCGTGGGCATAGCCCTGATGGAGGGCTTCAACAAATATGCCAAGGCCGGGCTAAAAGCCTTTATAGCCCATGAGCTGCGCACGTTCAAGATGAACGAGCAGACGACCGACAGCGTGGGCTACCAACGGAAGTGGACGGAGCATAACGTCAGCGTCGGCGGCAAGCTGTCGAAGACGGAGGGACAGACACTCCACTACAACGCCACAGCCGAGCTCTGGGTTGCCGGCGAGGATGCCGGACAGTTGAAGGCCGACTTTGACACCGACCTGAACTTCCCACTCTTCGGCGACACCGTGCAGCTGGCGGCCTCGGCCTACTTCTACAGGCTGAACCCCGTGTTCTACCAGCGCCACTACCACGCCCGTAACCTGTGGTGGGACAATGACCTGAGCAAGGAGACACGCACACGCATCGAAGGACGGTTCACTTATAAGAAGACGAACACGCGGTTGCGCGTGGCCATCGAGGAGATACAGAACTACACGTATTTCGGCATGAGCTACGCCCTCACGGAGAACGCCGTCAAGGGCCTCACGGCAGGCGTTTACCAGAACAGCGGCAACATCAACGTCATGACGGCACAGCTGTGTCAGGACCTGAAGTTAGGACCGCTGCACTGGGACAACGTGGTGACCTACCAGAACTCCAGCGACCAGACGGCGCTGCCGCTGCCCGAGCTGAACCTCTTCACCAACCTGTACCTGCACTTCAAGATTGCCGGTGTGCTGACCGTGGACCTGGGTGCCGACGCCACCTTCTTCACGAAGTACTATGCGCCCGACTTCTGTCCGCAGCTGAACCAGTTTGCCGTGCAGCAGAACGTCGACAGCCGCCTCAAGCTGGGCGAATATCCGTTCGTCAATGTCTATGCCAATATGCACCTGAAGCGTGCACGCTTCTACGTGATGATGAGTAACGCCGCCAACGGTACCGGCAACAGACTGGCGTTCCTGGCACCCCACTACCCCACGAACAGTTCGATACTGAGAATGGGCATCTCGTGGAACTTCATTAACTAATGAATAAAGCCCCCCGAAGCTATGGAAGACGTGAAGACCAATTCCCTGAAGGCGTGGCTGCTGGCCGCCCGTCCGAAGACGCTCAGCGGCGCTGCCGTCCCCGTGATGATTGGCGGCGCGTGGAGCTGGGTCGACGCGCAGATGTACGAGGATACGCCCTTCAACTGGATAGCGCTGGTGCTGTGCTTCCTCTTTGCGTTTATCATGCAGATTGACGCCAACCTCATCAACGACTTCTTCGACTTTGTCAACGGCACCGACGACAAGGAGACGCGGCTGGGGCCCCAGCGTGCCTGCACCCAGGGCTGGGTGACGCTCGACGCCATGAAACGCGCCATTGCCGCCTGCACCTGTCTTGCGGCACTCGTCGGTGCACCGCTCATCTGGTATGGCGGACTGGAGATGGTGCTCATCGGACTGCTATGCATCGTTTTCTGCTTCCTCTACACCACCCACCTGAGCTATGTCGGCATGGGCGACGTGCTGGTACTGGTGTTCTTCGGCATCGTGCCCGTCTGCATCACCTACTACATCCAGCTGCATACCTGCACCTGGGCCGTCTTCTTCATGTCCGTTGCCTGTGGACTGGCCATCGATGCCCTGCTCATCGTGAACAACTACCGTGACCGCGACACCGACCGACAGGCCGGTAAGAAAACCCTGGTGGTGGCCATCGGCGCCGACAACAGTCGCCGAGCCTACCTGTGTGTCGGAGTGACGGCGTGCATCCTCAACGGCGCCGCCTGGATTATGGGTCATCCGCTGGCCTTCCTGTTGCCGCTGCTTTATCTGGTGTTCCACGTCATGACCTATATCAACATCAAGCGCATTGACCACGGAAAAGAGCTCAACCGCAGTCTCGGGCAGACGGCATGCAACATCCTCATCTACGGCATCACCGTCAGCATCGGACTCCTTCTGCTATAACCCCCTTGACAACCATCAGCCTATGAACAACACCCCCAGCCTCGACCTCGTTGAATTCATCGAGACGCAGATACTGCCACAGTATGCGCAGTTTGACCGCGCCCATAACCTGGAGCACGTCACACGGGTTATCCGCAACGCGCTCGACCTGGTGCGCATCACCGGTGCCGACATCAACATGGTCTACACCATCGCGGCCTACCACGACCTTGGCATGTCGGGGCCCCGCGCCATCCACCACGTCACCGGCGGCAAGATTCTGGCGAAGGACGCCAGACTGAAACGGTGGTTCTCGGCAGAGCAGATCAAGGTGATGAGCGAGGCGGTGGTGGACCACCGTGCCTCGGCCAGCCACGCCCCGCGCTCGCTCTACGGGAAGATTATTGCCGAGGCCGACCGCGACATCGATATCGACACCGTCTTTCGGCGGGCTATCGAGTTTGGACTGGCCAACTACCCGGAGATGAACGAAGAGGGACAATGGCAACGTTTCAAGCAACACATGGATGAGAAGTACTCCGTGAACGGCTATATGCGCCTGTGGATTCCCGGTTCGCCGAATGAGCGGAAGCTGAATGAGTTGCGCAACATCATCGCCCAGCCACAACAGCTGCGACAAGATTTCAATCGCCTGTACGCCGAAATCGCGCATTCCTGAAGCCACTTTCAGAAGCATGGACCAGGGGGCATGGAGCAAGAGATGAGACTGAGCGAGCGGAGCGTGCGAAAGTTGAGTAATTCGAAAAAACTCGAAAAATTTTTGGTTCTTTGCTTACTTATTCGTAATTTTGCAGCGCCAATGGAGGAGGCCCCACTCGTTGAGGGGTACCATTCGGCAAGATAAATTGCATAGGAATATGAAAGTATTGAAATTCGGCGGAACGTCCGTAGGTTCCGTAAAGAGCATTTTAAGCTTGAAAAAAATTGTGGAGACAGAGGCTCGGACGCAACCTGTCGTAGTAGTCGTAAGTGCACTTAACGGCATCACCGACAAACTGATCGCCACATCACAGATGGCCAAGCAGGGCGATGAGCACTATCGTGAGGAATTCGACGCGATGGTGACCCGCCACCACCAGATGATCGAGGCCATCATTACGGATGACAAAAAGCGCGTAGACTTATTTAATAATGTAGACCAGCTCTTCGACCAGTTGAAGAGTATCTTCTACGGTGTATACCTGATTCACGACCTGTCGAAGAAGACCGAAGACACAATTGTCTCGTATGGCGAGCGACTGTCGTCGCACATCGTGGCCGCCATGCTGAAGAACGGTGTCCGCATGAACTCTCGCGACTTTATCCGCACGGAGAAGAAGCAGGGCCGACATGTGATCGACGCCGACCTGACCACCGAGTTGGTGAAGGAAGCCTTCAAGGACATGAGCGACAAGAGCGTGTATGTAGTCCCCGGCTTCATCGCCCGTGACCGTGACACGCACGAGACGACGAACCTGGGTCGTGGCGGTTCAGACTATACCGCCTCTATCATCGCCGCCGTACTGAATGCCGAGGTGCTGGAAATTTGGACCGACGTGGACGGCTTTATGACTGCCGACCCGAAGGTGATCAAAACCGCCTATACCATCAACGAGCTCTCGTACGTGGAGGCGATGGAGCTGTGTAACTTCGGTGCGAAGGTCATCTATCCCCCGACAATCTATCCCGTCTGCGTGAAGAATATACCTATCAAGGTGAAGAACACCTTCAACCCCGAACACCCGGGAACGCTCATCAAGGCCACAATCGACAACGACCAGAAGCCCATCAAGGGTATTTCCTCTATCAAGGGTACGTCGCTGATTACCGTTACGGGTCTGTCGATGGTGGGTGTCATCGGTGTCAACCGCCGTATCTTCACCACGCTGGCTAATAAGGGCATCAGTGTATTTATGGTGTCGCAGGCTTCTTCTGAGAACTCTACCTCTATTGGTGTGCGCGACGAGGATGCTGCCGCTGCTGCCGAGGTGCTGAATGCCGAGTTCGCCAAGGAGATTGAGACGGGTGCTATGTTCCCCATGCAGGTGGAAAGTGGTTTGGCAACCATCGCTATTGTGGGCGAGAACATGAAGCAGACACCGGGTATTGCCGGTAAGCTGTTTGGTACGCTCGGACGCTCGGGTATCAGTGTGATTGCCTGTGCTCAGGGTGCCTCAGAGACGAATATCTCGTTCGTGGTCGACGGTAAGTTCCTGCGCAAGTCGTTGAACGTGCTGCACGACTCGTTCTTCCTGTCAGAATACAAGGTGCTCAACATCTTTATCTGCGGTATCGGTACCGTGGGTGGCATGTTGCTCGAACAAATCCGTACGCAGCAGCAGTTCCTCATGCAGTCACGTCGCCTGAAGCTGAACGTCGTCGGTATCTCCGATGTCGATAACTTTGTTTTGGATCGCGACGGCATCGACCTCGACAACTACGAAAAGATTCTGCGTGCAGGTTTTAAGGCCGACACCGACCACATGCGCGAGGAAATCATCAAGATGAACATCTTCAACTCTGTCTTTGTTGACTGTACCGCCAGCAAGCAGATTGCAACATTATATCAGACATTCCTGGAGCACAACATATCCGTCGTTGCTGCCAACAAGATTGCCGCTTCGAGCGACTACGACAGCTACGTGAAGCTGCGCCAGACGGCTCGCGACCGCGGTGTGTGGTTCCGTTACGAGACCAACGTTGGTGCTGGTCTGCCGATTATCGGTACTATAAATGACTTGTGCAACTCTGGTGATAAGATCCTGAAAATCGAGGCCATTCTCTCAGGAACCCTCAACTTTATCTTCAACGAGATTGCCGCCGACGTGCCGTTCTCAGAGACCGTTCGTCGTGCCAAAGAACAGCGCTACTCAGAGCCCGACCCACGTATCGACCTCAGCGGTACGGACGTAATCCGTAAACTGGTCATCCTGACCCGTGAGGCTGGTTACAAAGTGGAGCAGGACGACGTAGAGAAGCATCTCTTCGTGCCCGACAGCTACTTCGAGGGCTCTATCGACGACTTCTGGAAGCGTCTGCCCGAACTCGATGCCGACTTCGAGGCTCGCCGCAAGGTGCTGGAGGCCGAGAACAAGCGTTGGCGTTTCGTCGCAACGATGGAGGCCGACGAGAACGACCCTTCGAACTTCAAGACCAGCGTGGCCCTGAAGGAAGTGCCTTATGGACATCCGTTCTACGGTCTGGAAGGTTCGAACAACATCGTGTTACTGACTACCGAGCGCTACAAGGAATATCCGATGCTCATCCAGGGCTACGGTGCAGGTGCTGCCGTCACGGCCGCCGGTGTCTTCGCCAACATCATGTCAATCGCAAATATCTAGTCACCGATTTCTTATGAAACACATCATAATATTAGGTGATGGCATGGCAGATCTTCCCGTCGAAAGACTCGGTGGGAAGACGCTACTGCAACACGCCCAAAAGCCCATGATGAACCGGTTGGCACGTGAAGGGCGTTGCGGTCGGTTGATGACCGTTCCTGAGGGATTCCCTCCTGGCTCAGAGGTCGCCAACACCTCCATCCTCGGCTACGACCTGAATAAAGTCTACGAAGGCCGCGGTCCTCTCGAAGCCGCCAGCATCGGCTATGAGATGGGTAACGACGACCTGGCTCTGCGTTGCAACATCATCACACTGGAAAACGACAGGATTATCACCCATAACGGTGGCAACCTGGAGACGAAAGACGGTGATGTGCTGATCAAGTACCTGAATGAGAAGTTGGCTGCGTCCATCAACGAACGTGAGGGTTTCGAGCGTGTGAAATTCATCACAGGCATCCAGTACCGTCATCTGCTCATCATCAAGGGCGGCAACAAACATATCATCTGTGCCCCACCCCACGACCATCCCAATCAGGAGTGGTTCCCCCTGCTGGTGAAATCAGAATCGAGGAACACCTACCACCATAGCGGTTCCGTCAGACTCTCACCCGAGGAGACGGCCAAGCTGCTCAACGAGATGATCATCAAGTCGCAGGAACTTCTGGCCGCGCACCCCTTCAACATCGAGCGGGCCAAACGTGGTGAGCGTCAAGCCAATAGCATCTGGCCTTGGAGCGGTGGCTATCGTCCGTCGATGGAGACATTGATGAAGCGCTATCCGCAGATCAAGTCAGGTTCGGTGATATCAGCTGTCGACCTCATTCGCGGCATCGGTCACTATGCCGGTCTGAAGATTATCCATGTGAAAGGAGCCACTGGTCTGGCCGATACCAACTATGAAGGCAAGGCAGAGGCCGCCATCAAAGCCCTCGAGAAGGACGACTTCGTCTTCGTTCATGTAGAGGCCAGCGACGAAGCCGGCCACGACGGAGACCTGGAACTGAAGCTCAAGACCATCGAGTATCTCGACCAACGGCTCATCGCTCCTATATATAATAAGGTGTCGACCTGGAAAGAGCCCGTATGTATCGCCGTGCTGCCCGACCATCTGACGCCCGTAGAGCAACGAATACACGTCGGACAAGCCGTGCCGTTCCTGATCTGGCATCGTGGCATCAAGCCCGACGACGTACAACAGTACGACGAGGTGTCGTGTGTCAGCGGCTCCTACGGTCTGCTTCTGCACGACCAGTTTATGCAGGCCTTTATGAGTATTAAGTGAAAAGTGAATAGTGATTAGTGAATAGTGAATTGTTATGAAATACTATAGCACCAATGGGAAGGCGCCTATCGCCGATTTACAAAAGGCCGTTGTGAAAGGTCTCGCAGAAGACCGCGGCCTGTATATGCCTGAGGCCATCAAACTACTGCCGAAGGTGTTCTTCGACAACATCCAGGAGATGAACTTCCAACAGATTGCCTACAACGTGGCGAGTGCCTTCTTCGGAGAAGATGTAGACCTCGACGCGCTGCAGGATATCGTCTACGACACGCTGTCGTTCGACTGTCCGGTGAAGCAGGTCAAGGAGAATATCTATGCCTTGGAACTCTTCCACGGTCCCACCCTCGCCTTTAAGGATGTGGGCGCCAGGTTCATGGCGCGCCTGCTGCAATACTTCATTCGACAGGAGGCAGGAGGCAGGAGTCAGGAGACAGGAGATGTGAACGTCCTCGTGGCGACCAGCGGCGATACCGGCTCGGCTGTGGCCAACGGTTTCCTCGGCGTGGAGGGTATCCACGTGTATGTGCTCTATCCGAAGGGCAAGGTGAGTCCCATCCAAGAGTGCCAATTCACAACCCTCGGCAAGAACATCACCGCCATCGAGGTGGACGGTGTCTTCGACGACTGTCAGACACTGGTGAAGTCGGCCTTTATGGACGAAGAACTGAATCAGCACATGATGTTGACTTCAGCCAACTCGATCAATGTGGCCCGTTTCCTGCCGCAGGCCTTCTATTATTTCAATGCATTCGCAAGAATGAAAGCTCTTGGCAAGGCTGGGAATCTGGTCATGTGTGTACCTTCAGGCAACTTCGGTAACATCTGTTCTGCACTGTTCGGCCACGAGATGGGACTGCCCATCAAGCGTTTCATTGCCGCCAACAATGCCAACGACATTTTCTTCAAGTATCTGCAGACTGGCAAGTACGAGCCTAAGGCCTCGGTACAGACGCTGGCCAATGCGATGGATGTAGGTGACCCCTCAAACTTTGCACGCATCATCAACCTCTACAGCCAGAATAACAAATTGACCGACGAGGCCACGCATCACCGGATCACCAACCTCATCAGCGGCGCAACCTACAGCAACGAACAGATCAAGGAGACGATGCGCCAGTGCTATGCCGAGACGGGATATATCCTCGATCCTCATGGCGCATGCGGTTATCAGGCCCTCGTCGACGGTCTGCAACCCGGTGAGATCGGTGTCTTCTGTGAGACTGCCCATCCGGCGAAGTTCAAGGAAAAGGTGGATGACATCCTGGGTACCGATGTAGAGATTCCTGAGCGTCTCGCCGCCTTCATGAGGGGCGAGAAGCAGAGCGTAGAGATGACGAAAGACTTTGCAGACTTCAAAGCCTACCTGATGAAGCAATAACTTATAGCTTCACCTTCTGCACATCATTCTCTACCAGCGTATAGATCAGCGCAGGCTGCTCGAAGAAATCGTTTTCACGGAAGGTGTGCAGTTTATAGAACTTCACCGGGTCGATCCTGACATCAGCATTCACCGTAGGCTTCAGCAGGAAATGCTTGTCACGCTTATATGAGAGGATCTGAATACAACAATGTTCGAGTGTATTCAGGTCCTCTCTTCCGAATTCCTCGATGTACTCCTTCGTGTTGGGTTCGATTTCACCCGTTGCACGGACCGTCCAGGCAGTACCTTCGGCCACCATATAGACATAACGCATGTAATAGTTGGAGTCGTTGACGATGTACGACTCAAAACGGGTCTGCGACAATTCCTTCACATCCATCGGCACAAAGGCCAGATAGGCGCTCAGCTTATTGCCGCCAGCACGTTCCTCGGGCTTTGCCTTAAACGTGATGGGCTTATCTGCCGGCTCTGACTCCTCCTCTTCCTCTTGGGAAACAGCCTTGGCCGAATTCACCTTGACTTCCACAACATGTCGCGTGTCGTAATCCTCTTCACCGATAACCACAACCTCCGTGATACGCATGGGCACCTCAAAACCGTCCTCATCCTCAACGAGAACGATGTTCTTCCCCTGGAATCCGGCAACCCTTCCGCCGCCGACTTCACTCAGGAATCTGACTTGATCTCCTATCTTCATAATGCATGCAAAAATACGCATTTTAATCTTTTCTGCCAAATCTTTTTTCATTTTTCTGCTCTCAGATTTGGATGTTTCATTTTTTTTTCTTATCTTTGCCCCAATATAATCAAAACAATTACAACTATGGCAAAAAGAACAACATGGCTGGCGCTGTTGCTGACCGGATTGGTAAGTACCGCCTATGCAGAGACAATCTCAGAAGTAACAGACGTAGAAACAGCAACTGCTGAAGTAGAAGAAGTGCAGGCTACAACGGAGAAAACAACCGTTGAACTGCCCGCCTGGGTAAAGAACATCAAGTTCAGCGGCTACGGTATGCTACAGTATCAGGGACAGGATCCCGAAGGTAACCACTCGAACACCTTCAACCTGCGTCTGGCCCGTTTCATTCTCGACGGTAAGATTGGTGACTTCGACTGGCGCGCACAGATCCAGGGTACCAACGTAAAGGGTCCCGGTGAGCCAACGGTTCAGTTGGTGGACCTCTATGCTGAATGGCGTAAGTATCCAGAGTTCAAGATTCGTGCAGGACAGTTCAAGCGTGCCTTCACCTTTGAAAATCCCACCCACCCCATCACGCAAGGCTGGTATGCGTATGCCAACGTGATCAATGCCCTCTCAGGCTTCGGTGACCGTACGGGTGAAAAGTCCTCGGGCGGCCGTGATATCGGTCTGCAGATCTCCGGTGATGTTCTGCCCAACGCCAATGGCCGTAAGCTGCTGCACTATCAGGTAGGCGTCTATAATGGTGAGGGTATCAATCAGAAAGATAAGGACAACAAGAAGGATATCATCGGTGGTCTTTGGGTGATGCCCATCCAGGGTGTACGTATCGGTGCCTTCGGCTGGACAGGTTCACGTGACGGTGTCGGCGACAAGAACCGTTACTGTCTCTCTGCTGAGTACGACAAAGACGAGTACACCTTCCGCGCAGAGTATCTGCACTCACAGGGTTACGGCGCCAATGTCGCCCTCGGCGACAAGGCCGACGGTTGGTATGCCTTCGGTATCGTGCCTATCACCAAGAGCAAGCTGCACGCCAAAGCGCGTTATCAGTGTTATCGCGACAATAAGGAGTGGGGACGTGCCAAGACGATGTACGAGGTGGGTTTCAACTATTTCTTCACGAAGAGTCTGCAACTGAACTTCGAGTATGCCCGTGTGAACGACCGTACACTGGCCAAGCACGATTACAACTTCGTTGACGTGGAACTCGACTTCCGGTTCTAGAAGAACTTCTGCTTCAATCTCTCCCAGAGGTGAGTCTTCTGTCGGAGGATGAGAAGCGAGAACATCAGGCTGACCAGGGAAAGGCCGATGCCAAAAACCCAGTAAGCATAACCATCGACCGTTATAGTGGTAAAGTATGCCAGTAGTCCTATCAGGATATGAATGGCACCATACCTTATAACGGCCGATGACATTTTATAGCCGTACAGCCAATGGGCCACACCATTGATCATGAGATAGTCGAAGACATGGGCTACCGTAATGGCAATACCCGTACCTATCAGTCCCCAATGCTCGTAGCCGTAGATGATCAACAGGACAAACACGACAAAGTAAGACGTCTCCAGGAAAAGGTAGACCAGTGATTTACCACGTGCCAAGGTAATATAAGCCACCGGTAATGTCAGCACCTTGAAGAACATCGCCAAGGCAGACACCTGTGCCATAGCAATCACCGGCATGAACTCATTGCTGAACATCAACGGAATCAATACAGGGAGAAACACGATCAGCGCCGTCAGCATCGGAGAGATAATCAACAGCGACACCTCCATCTGACGATTCACAGTATAGTTTGTGGCCACAACATCGCGATTCACCGCAGAAAGGCGTGGGAAATAGTCGGTCTCCATTGCCGAGAACACCATGCCCGCATAAGTGATCGTCAACATATAGCCTGCATTGTACAAACCTAACACGTCAAGATCGCCCACCACGTTCAAATAGGAGCGAATAACCATCTCTGCAGCACTCCCCACAATACCGGCCACCGTGAAAGCCACACCGAGACGTACCATCTCCATCCCTTCGCCCAAGATGCCCCGGGCACCACTCAGGTGCAACGGATAGAGTCGCAGGGAATAATAGAGTGTAGCACACATCGTGACAAACGCCATCAACACGATCACCGGTACGATACCCGCCTGCCAGAAGAAATAATAGACCGGTATGGATATCACCAATGAAGCCAGTGCCGCTATGATCTGTACCAAGGCCAAGGCACCAAGACGACGCTGTCCTTTCAGAATGGCCGTCTCACCACCGGTAATGGCAATCATACCAACAGCAGGCGCCAAAAGGATGAAGTGCAGACTATGGTCACCCCAAGAGAAGGTCGTGTTGCTCAGGAATGGTCCGATGACAATACAAACCAACATGCCTATGAGAGCCGTCAACAGACTCCAACCACGCACCACCTTCACAAAATGAGCCGTCTGTGCCTCATCACCGTGATCGTAGAGTTCGGAGATATGACGAACAGCACTAAAGGAGATGCCCAGATGAGTGGCCTGTGAGATAAAGCTGATGGTCGTGGTGAACAGTGATACCAATCCCATACCCCCAGGGCCTAACAAGACCGCAACGATCTTATTGCGCACAAGGCCTATCAACACATTTAAGCCTTGCACACCCCCGAAGACACCCGTGTATTTCAATACGTGGCTATAGCTTTCGTCGTGCTCTTGGTTCATATTTCCATAAAATCAAACGCAAAAGTAGGGAAAATATTTCAAATATACAAATAATTTTGTAACTTTGTGCCCATGAAACTCAGTATCATCATTCCGGTCTATCGCGTAGAAGCCACTCTCGACAGATGTATCGAGAGTGTGTTGGGACAGGCTATTGACGATTTTGAAGTGATACTCGTTGACGACGGATCACCAGACAACTGTCCACGGATGTGCGACGAATGGGTCCAAAGAGATCCACATATCCGGGTGATCCATCAGAAGAACGGCGGACTGAGCGCTGCCCGAAATTCGGGCATAGACGTCGCTCAAGGCAACTATATCACTTTCGTGGATTCTGACGATTACATCGGTCCTGAAACCTATCAGCCATTATTGGAAGTCCTGGAGAACAACCCGGATATTGATATTCTGGAATACCCAGTGTTTGTCTTCTATGGATCGGATAGGCAGCATCTACTCAGCTTCGACGAGATGACGTATCATGATATGGATGACTACTGGTATCACGGGCAGGCCTACCAGCATACATACGCCTGTAACAAGATCTTCCGCAGAGGACTATTCCAAGAGATCAGATTCCCACTTGGGATGGTTTTCGAAGATGCGAACACCCTACCCCTACTGTTGGAGAAAGCCCACGTAGTCAGTTCTACCTCTAAAGGCCTTTATTATTATTGCGCCAACAATAACGGAATCACCTCCACTGCTGACGGAGAGGCGCTGAATATGCTATTGAAACCCCACGTGGAGATGATCGCAAGCACCCGGCGTCGGGATGCTGATTT
>JAEEGL015550683.1_pt1 | contig 48199 bp, 40 predicted proteins | sample 9134231 | NCBI WGS metagenome assembly JAEEGL01 (sample SAMN16246548, study PRJNA631951) | gut metagenome | biome: gut microbiome; feature: rumen; material: fiber-attached | host: Bos | place: Iran: Karaj | collected 2018-10 | reverse complement strand
CGTTTACTGTTTAAATTCAGAATCGTTCTTCCGAAAAAATTCATTTGTTAAATGGAATATTTTCGGGGTTGCATTAATGTTTTTTTGTCAATGTTCTGCGTTCACCCGCTTTATCGGGCGACTTGATTAGAATACCACCGAAGGGATATCTTGTCAACAACTTTTTTAAATATTTTTTAAAATATTTTTTAGTTGTCGTTTTAGGTTTACATGAACATAATTGTTATGTAAATCTATCCCTTAAATAGCAAAAGCAGTTCCCTTTGGGAAACTGCTTCTAACGGAGAAGGAGGGATTTGAACCCTCGCGCCGGTTTAACCCGACCTACCCCCTTAGCAGGGGGGCCTCTTCGGCCTCTTGAGTACTTCTCCCCACCACCGCAAGCCTAATTTGCAGGTGCGTAATTTATTATACGGATTAATAAAATCAGTGTCAAGAACTATTTGTTATTTACGATATTTTAGCGGTGCCGTTTCATAAAGATCATTGCCTTCACAGTCTATAACTACCACTGCAGGGAAATCCTTTACGGTAAGTTTTCTTATCGCTTCCGTTCCCAGATCCTCATATGCGATCATTTCAGATGACACGATGGATTTTGAAAGCACTGCGCCAAGCCCGCCCACTGCTGCAAAGTATACACAACCGTTTCTCACAACAGCTTCATGAACCGCAGCTGAACGCTTTCCCTTTCCTATCATACCCTTAAGTCCCAGATCGAGCAGACCGGGAGCATATTTATCCATACGGCTTGCCGTTGTGGGACCGGCCGAACCTATAGGCCTGCCTTCCCTTGCCGGAGAAGGTCCCATGTAATATATAACATTGTCCTTCAGATCAAGCGGAAGATCCCTGCCTTCATCCAGCGCTTCCTGCATGCGTTTGTGTGCAGCATCCCTTGCAGTATAGATCACACCGCTTATATAAACCATGTCACCTGCATGAAGCTTTTTTATCTCCTCATCTTTCAGAGGCGCAGTTATATTTATTCTGTCCATTATAATTCCCTCGATGCATGTCTGTTTGCGTGGCAGCATATATTAACAGCCACAGGAAGCCCCGCTATATGTGTGGGGTATGTTTCAATATTAACAGCGAGTGCAGTAACCGTACCGCCAAGACCGGCCGGTCCTATACCAAGCCCGTTCACCTTTTCAAGGATCTCTTCTTCCATCTGTCTGTAAAAAGGATCCGCAGCTCCTTTGTCAACCGGTCTTGTAAGCGCCTTCTTTGCAAGCAGCGCGCATTTTTCAAAAGTGCCGCCTATCCCGACACCTACCACCATAGGCGGGCAGGCATTAGGTCCGGCATCCGATACAGCCTGTACGACTGCATTCACAACCCCGTCCCTTCCGTCAGCAGGTTTTAACATAAACACGCGGCTCATATTTTCACTTCCGAATCCTTTCGGCGCAAGCGTTATCTTAAAACTATCCCCCGGGACTACGCTGTAATGTACAACCGCAGGTGTATTGTCTCCGGTATTGATCCTGTCAAGCGGATCCTTCACCACAGACTTCCTGAGATACCCTTCGGTATATCCGCGGCTCACACCTTCATTGATAGCATCCTCAAGTGCGCCTCCGCTTATATGAACATCCTGCCCGATCTCGACAAAAAACACAGCCATGCCGGTATCCTGACATATGGGTATCATTTCTGACTTTGCAACGTCAAGATTTTCTTTAAGCTGACCTATTATCTCTTTTCCAAGAGGCGCTTCCTCCTTGCAGGCTGCTCCTTCCAATGCCTCAGCCATGTCAGGTGAAAGTGTGTGCGCTGCTTCAATACACATTTCCTTTACGGCATCACTGATCTGTTCTGTACTAATCTCTCTCATTTTTTGTTCTCCACGAAGAGAAATCCGCGTATGCGTTTTCTCTGAACCGGTAAATTGATTCGCATGCCAAAGGCAGCTTTATTTGAACCAATTTGAGTTTGAAAGAAATGTATCAACGTTTCTTTCGAACACGACTCCATCTGTGCATTAAAAATGCCGCGCCGTTATATGCGGCGCGGCACAGAATAAACTTGCCGTCAATTCATCACACGACGTTCAAATATTATAACAGTCTGTTTCTGAGTTGAATTGAATCCTGACATCATAAGCTTGCCATGATTTCCAACTTCCCTTGTGGTGAATCCTATTACCTTGAATCCTGCAGCCGCATATTTATTGAGCAGCGTCTGGAAGGATACGAATTCGATAAGTGAACCCGAAGGCTTCTCGCTGTCAAGGGCGATATCATCAAGCACCTCGACTGCATATTCATAACGCTGTACCGCAAGAACATCCATCTTGCTGTTTATCTTTATCATGTTGTCAAGAAGGCATGTTGCCAGGAGCTTTGTCATATCCCCTTCATCCATATCGGCAAGGAGATCCTCCTCCATCCTTCTGCGAACACGTACACGAACGGTGTCAGATCCTGCAGAGCTTTCCATTATATGCTGCTTTGCCTGGTCCATATTCTGAGGAGATTTTGCATAACCCTTCTCAGTCAGATAATCCATGGCCATTTTCTGGATATTCTCATCAGTCTTATCCAGGCCTGTATCTACTATCTCCTCTATCTCGTTGACACTGCTTGTCTCAACGGAATTGCTCTTTTTGATCATGTTATACATGACCTGATTAACATCTACCATGTCTAACCCCGTCCCTTTGCCATATGATTTTTGGATGCGTAATAATACGCATCTCCCCAATGTTTCCGGGCACTCATGCCCGCTTTCAATAGTATCATATAAGGCATTGTTTTTCAAGGTATACAGTACCTTTAAGGCTTCCGCTTGTTCTCCAGAGCCTGCTCATTTTTTTCAAAAACCTTACGTATCGTATGCGATGTTCCCCACGCTATGAGGCCGAACATAATAACGACCCAGAGCCACCAGGTACACACAAATACTAACGGATATATCACAGAAAGCATGATCGGTGCGGCCCAGGCAACAAGTATCTTTATCCAGCTGCCTATATAGCCAAACGATATCAGCGCCGAGTTTTTGAATATTGTACTCAGTTTATTTTCGTATCTGGCTATCATCGGGAAAAGGAAAGGCACAACAAACAGGAATACCAGTATCTCAGCAAACAGAAACGCGGTATAAAAATACGAAAGCGCCGTTCCCCAGTTTGTGTTAATAAAGATAAGCTCGCCCATCATGACAAAAACACATACGAGCAGTATCAGAAAAGCCACTGTAGCCTGTTTAAAATTCCTCTTGAACTCATGGATGAATCCGGATGTTACAGTCTCCTCTTTATCCTCCTGAAGGCGCATACACATTGAATAAAGAGCAGTAAGGGATGCTCCTATGGTAAATATCGGCAGAGATGCCACCAGAAAGCATATATTCAGCCAGAATACATTTCCTAACGCGTCCATGAACTTTCTGAGCTTAGGTATCCTGCTCCTTGTATTTTCAGTATTCAGATTATTATCATACTCAGACATCAAATTACTCCCGCGCTATAAATCGAATATGGAAGATGCGTCGCACCCTACTCGCCCGCGTGCCGCCGGTCAGCTTCAGCTGACATATTACTTTCGGCGGCACTGCGATAAAAAGGGGTGTGCATTTCGCACACCCCAACATAATAGCAATTATCAACTGATACTTCAAATCACTCTTTGACACCGCCGAGCGCTACACCGCCTACGATATACCTTGAAAGAGCGAAGTACATAACAAGCAGAGGAAGAACTGTAATGAACAGACCGCAGTAGATCTGGCCCCAGTCTCTTTCCTTGTCGTTAGCCTTGAGAGCTTCAACGAACATAGGCATTGTCATCTTATCTCTTGCTGTTGCAAGTATGATAGAAGGTGTATACAGGTTGTTCCATGATCCTACGAAAGCGAAGATCGCCTGCGTAGCCATTGCCGGCTTAAGAAGAGGAAGAACTATCTTATTGAACGTACTGAACTCGCTTGAACCGTCAATTCTTGCAGCTTCAACTATCTCTATCGAGAAACCTGTCTCCATATACTGCTTCATAAAGTATACGGTAGTAGGTGCTGCAATGGCAGGAATGATCATGGGCCATATTGTGCCATACAGATGTGTGAGCTGTGTAACCTTGATAAAACCGACGATCGAAACCTGTCCGGGGATCATCATGATGGCATATATAAAGCCCCACAAAAAGTTTCTGAGTTTAAATTTGTAAGCTGTAACCGCATATGCCGTAAGAGATCCGAAGTAGATCTGAAGGGCAACCGCAGGTACCGTGATACAGAGTGAGTTCCACATTGCCTGAAGCACATTGACACCGCTGGTCTTTGCGCCGCCTTCCATAAGGCTGTTGAAGTTTCTGATAAACTTATCGCCCGGCAGAAAATGCAGACCGGACACGATAGTAGCCGAATCAAGCGTTGAGTTGATCAGCATGATAAAGAACGGGAATATTGAAAGGAAGCACAGTACGATGCAGACAATATTCCTGAACAACTTTGTACCATTGAATTTTCCTCCGTCCTGCTCCATATCAACTTTAGGAAGAGTACTTTTAGTATTATCCAATATGCTCACCTATTCCTTTCATTTCTTTTTCTCTACTGTTGCAGCCGCTTCTTTTTCGGGCTTTTCCTTTTTAGGAGAAGTAAGCCAGTAGAAGAGAAGGCTGACTGTCAGCGTTACGACAAACAGCACTACAGAATAACCGGCAGCACGTCCGTAATTCTGTGTAGGACCGTTATTAACATACTTCTTGATGAGCATAACAACGGTTGTTGTTGAGTTGATACTGGTACCATTGGAAAGCTTAACGATAGGACCGCCGGCATTAAAGAGGTACGGGATATCGTACATCTGCAGACCACCGATAGCAGAAGTAACCAGTGTAAACTGAATGATAGGCTTGAGCAGAGGAAGCGTGATCTGGAAAAACATCTGCATCGAGTTTGCTCCGTCCACTTCAGCTGCCTCATAAAGAGCAGGATTGATTCCGAGTATACCTGCGCACATAACTATCATTGTATTGCCATACCACATCCAGAACTGGATAAAAGCTATGATCAACAGAGACGACCAGCCGGCATCCAATATGTCGACATTTTTTTCTATGAATCCCAACCCTTTAAAGATAAGAGTAAGAGATCCGTTTGTATTGAATAAACTGTAGAACAACACGGCAATGGTAGCTGCCGTGATTATATTCGGCATGTACATGATAACCTTGTAAGCACCAGCTGCACGAAGCTTATACTTAACATCGGTAAACCATGCTGCCAAAAAAAGCGAAAAGATGATCTGCGGCACAAAATTGAGAAGCCATAACACTACAGTTACAGCAAGTGCATGCCACAGTTCCCCCCCACCTGCTTGTCCAAAACAATATTCGGTAAAGTTGCCAAGTCCTATTGTGTTGACAACATTACGTCCGTTCTTCTTTGAGAACACTAATGAATCTGCAAACGTCTGAATTAACGGATAAAGCTGAAAAATAAGAAAAATGATAAAGAAAGGGAGTGCGAAAAGATATCCATACTTACCATATTCTACGGTCTTTTTTTTAGTATTCAAGCTGTGTTACCCCCGGGACCTATTTTTTAGTAAGGCACGCATCGGCGTATCCACACCGATGCGTGTCTGATCAACAAGTTTCTAAACCCTCTAAGAAAGGCTTGAATTATTCAGCTGCAGGAATTCCGAGCTGTGTATTTGCCTGATCCTGTACATATGCTACAGCATCATCAACTGTTGAGTATGTGCCTGCTGTGTATCCCTTAGCAGCCTCATCAATGTAAGCACGGATTGTTGAATCCTGGTATGTACGGAAGCTCTGGTTGATCTTCTCAGAAGCATCAGCCCATGTGCCGTAAGGATTCTGTCCGCCGAGGAATGCCATAGCAGCATTGTCGGAAGCAAGCTCACCATTGTTAAGTCTGTCGTTAGCAGCCTTGTTGTTAAGACCATCACCATACTGGTTAGCGATTGCTACAGCGATATCAGGATCGCATGTAAGCTCGTAAAGAAGGAATGCGCAAAGCTCGGGGTTAGGAGTATCCTTACCAACCATAGCGTATGTGCCGCCCCAGTGATATGAGCAAGGTCCTACGATACCACCCCAGTTGCCGTTTGTAGCACCGTTACCTGTGCAAACACCAACCATCCAAGGGCAAGCGAAGTAGCAGAATACCTTACCGTCATCCTTCATGTTAGCAGCCCATGTCTCATCCCACATTGAAGCGCCAAGTGTGTAGCCGCCATCTGCGAGCTTCTTGTTTGTCTCGAAGTAATCCTTAAGAGTATCATCGAGTGTAAGAGTCTCTGATCCATCATCAGCAACTGTTACGAGGGGCATTGTCTGCTGATCCCACATAGCATACTTAACTTCATCAGAACCTGCTGTGATGTAGTATCCGGCAGCCTTAAGCTTGTCAGCTGTCTCGAAGAAAGCATTCCAGTCGCTCATAGCAGCCTGAACTGTATCAGGATCATCAGCGCCAAGAACTTCCTTAGCAATGTCTTTGCGGTAGAATACCATACCAGGGCAGCCCTGCCATGTTACAGCCTTGAGCTCGCCGTTGAATGTGCCGTACTGTACAGCGAAATCATAGCTGTTTGCAAGCATATCATCTGTGAAGCCGATGCTCTTGAGATCAAGAGTCTTCTCGTCATCCTCAGACCAGTACTTAGCAACATCGTTATCAGCAGGAATGATTGAAGGATACTTAGCAGCATCGCCGGCTGTAAGAGCTGTATCAACTGCTGTCTTGTACTCATCACCTGTTCCTGAAACACCAAGTACGTTGAACTCTACATAGTCCTTGTACTCAGGATACTTATCAAGAACAACTGATAACTTCTTCTGGAAATCATCATCCCACTCGTAAACCATGATCTTCTTGCTGTCATCCCAACCATCTGTGCTGGGTGCTGCAATACCAGCTGCATCAGTTGCAGGAGTCTCTGTATCAGGCTCTTCAACATCTGTCTCAGCAGGCTCCTCAACATCTGTCTCAGCGGGCTCTTCTACGTCTGTCTGTGCGGGTGTAGAAGCGGGCTCTGTAGCAGGTGCCTGAGTTCCGCAAGCTGAAAGTGTACCAGCAACCATGATCATTGCCATAGAAAGTGCCAATAATCTCTTTTTCATTGTTACAATTACCTCCCATGTAATTTGTCAACGCAGGCGGCACTATTGCCGCTCGCAGTTCTGAATATAGCATAGCGAAAATAATTGCGCAATATAAAAATGAATAATTTGTGAATTATTGTGCAATATACATAAACAAGACATCTTAGTTTTGTTTCTGTTCACAACAAATTCATATTTTGTTCACAAATTAAATCGTTTTTATTAAATGTTGCGAAATATATTTCAGAATCGAAGTCCGCCGTCTCCGGCATGTCTGAGAATTGTTGCCGAATGTGCAGGCAGGGTTAACGTTATCTTTCCCCTCTCAAGCCAGTATTCCCTGATAGTATCATCGAAGCCTTCCTCCCAGCTGAGCATGATCTGCTTCATGGTAGCACTTCTTCTTATACCAAGCTCCCAGAGCGAAAACTCCTCTGTCCTGCTTTCGTCAAGATTATTGATAAGAACCGCAGACTGGCCTTCCTTCGAGAATCGTCCGAAAGCTATCAATCCTTGCGATTTTTTTATCACTTTTATAGAACCGTGTTTGAACTCGTGGTACTTCTTCCTAATAGAAATCATATGCTTATGAAATTCTATCAATTCCCTGTCTTCATTGCCCCACGGATAGGTACGTCTGTTGTCCGGATCCGTAAATCCTCCAAGCCCGGCTTCATCCCCGTAATAGATCGTGGGCGCGCCAAGCCAGGTGAACTGAAGCAGCACAGCTTCACGCATCACTGCCTTGCTCACTCCCTCGTCTGCTGCCTGAGGCCCGAGCGTTGAAGTACGTCCGACTTTATGATTAGTCCTGGTAAGAAATCTCGAATGATCATGGTTGGAAAGCTCATTCATTGCTATATCGAGTGACTGGAAAGTCATATCAGCGCCATGATACATTATCGCATTCCAGAAATTATCGGCATTGTTAAGCTGATCCTCCCTGTAGTCATCACTATGCTTCTGCATTCCCGTAAAAAACCATGTTACAGGTTCCATGAATGCGTCATAGTTCATGACCGTATCCCACTCATCTCCCTGAAGCCATGCGTTCGGTGAACCGTAGTGCTCTGCCAGTATGACCGCATTGGGATTTGCTTCCTTTACTGCTTTTCTGAAATCCTGCCAGAAACGGTGATTGTAATCCGTCGAATGACCCAGATCGGCCGCAACGTCAAGTCTCCAGCCGTCCGCATTATACGGAGGCGAAACCCACTTTGCTGCTATCCTCATTATATAGTCATGAAGATTCTTAGATCCTTCATAATTAAGTTTGGGAAGAGTATCATTTCCCCACCATCCGTCATAAGTATGGTTATCGGGCCACCTGTCTTCCATGAACCGGAAAAAATCACGGTAGGGACTTCCCCCGTCAACATAGGCGCCTTTTTCATAACCTTCTGCTCCGGAATAGATTCCCTCCCTGTCGAGCCACTTGGAAAAAGACCCGCAGTGATTGAACACGCCGTCCATTATCACACGTATCCCGTGTCTGTGAGCAGAAGCCACAACATCAGCAAACAGCTTGTTGCTGGCTTCAAGATTTTCCTTATCGGTTACTCTCTTGATATATCTTGTTGCATGACGATTGTCATTGTCGCCTTCACTTAACAGATCTCCCTCCTCATTTATGATCTTTCCGAAATGCGGATCTATATGATCGTAATCCTGAATATCATATTTATGATTTGAAGGAGAAACAAACAAGGGATTGAAATAAATGACTTCCACTCCCAGATCGGACAGATAATCCATTTTATCGAGAACACCCTGCAGATCACCGCCGTAAAAATTTCGGACATCCATGCCGTCAGGATATTTACCCCAGTCATCAACTTTCCTTACATGTTCTCCTATATAAGCATACTCATCGTTAAGCACATCATTCGAAGTATCCCCATTGAAGAAACGCTCGGTGAATATTTGATACATAACGGCGCCGCGCATCCATTCCGGAGTTTTAAATCCGGGGATCACTCTGAATTTGAAATGCTCATCCGGTGTCTTCACAACTCCTCTTGTATCAAAAAGCAGCGAGATATTACCTACATGCACTTCAAAATGATAAACAAGCGGCTCATCCTCAAGCTGTATCTTCGTTATATAGTAGTCAAAGAGTTCATCATTGCAGTCTTCCTCCATGAGGATCTTTTTGCCGTCATGGACCAGATAAACCTGATCAAGGTTGTTGTGAGCCGCACGAAAACGCACCGTCAGGATGTCGTATCCTGACGGCTGCGCCGGCGATATAAAGTTTTCTGTGGTGTCTGAATAAAAAGAATTTTTGCGGACAACAGGACGCATGCCCGCTATGTAATATTGATTAAGATGTAGGAAATTATCGGAACTCATATTCCGGATCAGAACCAACCCTTATGATTGTAAACATACATCTGCTGGAACTCTTCCTCTGACTTTGTAAGATAAATGATACCTTCGATAAGTCCGATGAGACCCATAACGCCTGAAGCTATACCTAATGAGATAAAACCGCCAGCAAGTGTTACCGCAAGCATGATGATAGCTTCTGTTGTATATCCGAGATAGAACTTGTGGATACCAAGTGAACCCAGGAATATTCCGAGCAGACCTGCAACCATCTTCTCCTTAGGTGAAGTCGATCCGCTCTGATAATTCATATTCTGATTGTTCATGTTCTGGTTATTCATTCCCTGAGCATTCATGTTCTGATCATTCATGCCCTGGTTATTCATATTCTGATTGTTCATATTCTGGTTATCCATAATTGATCATTTCCTCCCTTGAGTGGTAAATATACAGATGAAATATAGCAGAAATACAGCAGATTATCAAGAGACTACTTAATGTAGTTATATCCCCGCAACATTGCGGTACACTCCCCAGATGATAAGCACTGCCGTCAAAAAAATAATGACAGCCTTTTCTGCCTTCGGGAAGCTGACAGTTCCTTTTATTATATAGAATAAGATGTTATACGCGAATATCGCAGCGATCACGGGAAGCATTATAAACAGCACTCGATTATAGTAAAAAGCTTCTGCGAGATCAAACATCAGTATGGAAGTCAGCATATGCATCAGACCGCAGACCGGGCATTTAAGTCCTGTGTAACGATTGAGCACACACGGGACTCCTATCCCCGTAAAATGATATACGATCAGATAGGCTATACATGCTATACCCAGAATGCATCCGGTTATGATAACTTTTTTAAGTCTTTTCTTCTGTTCCGTATTCATACACTTCTTTTCGATCGGCCGTTAAAACAAAAGATCATCTGTATATTCTGAAAAAAAGAAGGACAGCCTTTCAGCTGTCCTCCATCACTTCGTATAAATTGTAGATAAGGGATTCATGAAAATCTGCCTTAACTACCGGAGATCCCGTGATGTGCCTTATTATATAGTAGCCGAGAATAGTCACACAGAGAAATACGATGATAACATTCTTATACTTCTCTTTTATCTCTATTCCGCGGATCTTTACTACAGCAAACAGCGGAAGCCCCACCGCAGCGAGCGGCCATAATGCATGGGAAGAAAATGCTTCCCCGAATTCCAGCCTTACTGCGTGATACAGCGCCCTGGTCATACCGCACATGGGGCATGGCACTCCAAACATGAGTCTAAAAGGACATCTGTATAATCCAAGCAACGATATTATACCGATTACTAAGACTACAGCAATTGCTACAATTGTGTATTTTTTCACCGGTTATCTGAATCGTTAATTACTTAGAGTACTTACCGTCGATGAATACTACTTCTTCTTCTGAACCGTAAGCTTCGCCGTAAACCTTGATAAGAGCGATAACCCAGTCAACCATGCACCAAACGCCGCATCCACCTACTGTGATAAGCTTAAGAATACCAAGACCGATCTGGCCTCTGATGAATCTGTCTACACCGAAAGCTCCTAAAAGCCATACAAATACCCATACAAATAAGTGCTTGTTAAATCTTTTTTCCATTATTATCTCCTCCGTAATAATATAATTTTACATGCCTGATTTGGGCATGACCCATTGACGGCCTTATTTTATCAATATCTAAATGTTCTGTCAACCATGCTATTGCTATGAAACATGCGGTTTTAAAGGGTTCTTGCATAATAATATCCCTGATGATAGAATAGGTGTTGCTTATTTCAAAAATTTTGGAGGATACCATGAGTCCCGGACTTATTACATTTATCGTTGTTATTACAGTTTCTCTCGGAATACTTGTAGCCCTGTATTTTGCAGGTAAAAAGCTTAAAGCTAAGCAGGATGAACAGCAGGCACTTATCGAACAGAACAAGATGAGCGTTTCGCTCCTTGTTATAGATAAGAAAAAAATGAAACTTAAGGATGCCAACCTTCCTGCCGCCGTTATGGCACAGGTGCCTAAGATCTCAAGAGGCGTCAAGGTTCCTATGGTAAAAGTTAAGGTTGGTCCCCAGATAATGACCATGTTCTGTGATGAGGCGATCTTCGATCAGATCCCCGTAAAGAAGGAAGTAAAGGCCACCATCAGCGGCAACTATATAACCGCGGTCAAGGGCGTTCACGGAACAAAACTTGAGGAAAAGCAGCAGAAGAAAAAGGGCTTTTTCAAAAAAGCGATCGACACACTGCAGGAAAAGGCCGGAGCAAAGCCCACAAAATAATAAAAAAATAACCGTAGCAAGGATTTCCCAAGCTACGGTTTTTTATTTGTTATAGATTTGATCCTTTATTTGAATATCGCGCCACCGCCTGCCTTGGATCTGACTTCGATCTCCATATGGCAGTCAGAATAAAACGTATAATTGATATCAAGCTTATAAAATATATCCAGTTTCAGCGTATCATCATCCGGAGTCTCAAGCTTTATATCCTCCGTATCTATACCTATCGTAAGATTGCCGAACGGCATACGGTAACTGCAGAGATTCTTCCTGTCCTTGTAAAAGTTCATGCTTACATTCGCATAACCTTTTCTCGTAAGCTCAACGCACTCCTCATCTATCTTCATCATTGTGTGCGTTGCCGGATCCTCAGGCTCCTCACCGGGTTCATCATATATGAGAAAACGTCTTCCGTTCTTCTCATAATAATCACCGCTCACTATCATTTCAGCGGATCCCTGTTCTCCACCCGGTCCCTGATACTGCAGACCCTTTATGGAAATAAGTACTTCCTTTGTCATTCACCCTCCGGGAACTTCTTTAAAAATCCCTCCATCTGCCAAGCGATATGCTTCTTTGTGGCTAACACTGCCTGTTCGCGATCTCTTGACTTGATGGCTGCAACTATCTTTGAATGTTCCTCTATCGCTATATGTGCTACGTCAGGTGATCGGAGCGTTTCATAACGGTACCTGTTCACCTGATCTTCCATATCATGATTGATCTCCGCCAGCTTCTTATTATGGGAAGCATTGGCTATCGCGGCATGGAAGAGTGTATCTTTCTCTATTATCGTATGGATCGATCCGCCCTTTACCGCATCGATAAAGCCCTGCGCGGCATCCTCGATCGCTTTTATATCATCATCTGTGGCTCTTTCACAGGATAGTTCGGTAGCAAGCGCATCCGTTATCATCCGGACTTCAAGGACATCCCTTACCTGCGGTGCCGTGATGCTCGCAACTTCCGCACCTCTTCGGGGCCTCATTATTACCAGGCCTTCCTGCTCGAGTTCCCTAATGGCTTCTCTCACAGGCGTACGGCTCACACCCAGCTCCTGAGCAAGATGAACCTCCAGCAATCTGGTGCCCGGTGCCATCTGTCCTGTAAGAATCGCACGTCTGATAGTTTTGCAGACCACATCACGCAGCGGTGTGAATTCATCCGCTTCAAGCTTAAGATATCCGTTCATTTTTCTCCCCCTCCGGAAACTAAACGAAATGACTTTTACATCAGCACCCCGTTATAAATGTACGCGTCCTTAAAACTCCTGCCTATCTCTTCCGCCGTCCTGTATGCACTTCCTCTGTCATCAAACAGAGCAAAAACCGTCGGTCCGCTTCCACTCATCAGAGCCGTTCCGCCGGCTTCTTTTAATTTTTCAATAATATCCGCGATCACCGGGAATTCCGATGAAACCGGAGCCATAAACGAATTTCCGATATACCCGGCGATATCCGATGCTTTCTCCACTTTGCCGCTGCTTATCAGTTCCGCAAGTGCTTTCGAATCGGGGTGTGCGAGCTTTCCTTCACTCTCCCATTCGTCCGTAAGCTTATATGCCGGACCTGTCTTAACTTCAACGGGTGGTTTCACAAGTACGACCGGCATCCCCGAAAGTCCGGAAAGCCTTGTCATCTTCTCTCCTATACCACTGCAAAGTGCGCATCCGCCTTTTATACAGAAAGGCACATCAGCTCCAAGGCTTACGCCCATACTGCATAACTCTTCTTCCGAAAACACACCTTCAAGGAGCTTGTTTACGCCGGTAAGAACTGCTGCCGCATCCGTACTACCACCCGCAAGTCCTGCTGCCGCAGGTATCTTCTTAACGAGCTTGATCCCAAGATGCCCGGTCTCGATGCCTTTCTCCGCTGCTTTCTCAAGAATGAGCGCTGCTGCCTTGTAGGCGATATTATCGCTTCCGTCCGGAACCAGTTCGTGACTGAGTGCAGCTTTCGCGCTCTCATCCTCCGTTGAAGCGCTTTCAACCTTAAGCGTGATACCTTCGCCTTTTTCCCTCTCAAGTATCACCTTGTCGCACAGGCCTGTCTGATGCATCACGGAAGTGATCTCATGATAGCCGTCAGGCCTTTTCCCGCACACATCGAGAGTCAGATTTATCTTTGCAAATGCGGTAACACCTACCGCCGAACGTCCATTAATTGTTTGCATATTAATACATTATACTCTCAATGTTTATTCCTTGCAATTCAGACAAAATTTACTCGCCCAAAAGCATTTCGTCCAGATATTTCCTGTTTGCATCAAAGTCTACCTTGAGCACCGCCATTCCGTTAGCCTTATAGTCGTTCCAGGTGCCTTCAAGCGGAAGGCTTCCCATGTCTCTTCCGTAAACAAACGGAGTCCAGCCCTGAAGTGCAAGCAGGTAACATTCATTCAGGGTAAGGTTGGTGGTCATATACGAAGCCATCTCCTTAATGATCACCGGTCCCCTTCTTACCAATGCCCCCGGAAAGGCCTTTATAACTGCATCTATGACTTTACGCTGTCTTTCTGTTCTGCCAAAATCCGTACCGATATATCTGTTCCTTGTGTAGGCAAGTGCCTGTGCTCCGTTCAGCTTTACCCAGCCTGACAGTGTGGGATCGAGATAATCCGTTGTTATCTCTCTTCCAAGGAGCATATTGTACTCATTCAAATAGGCGTCAATGAGAAAGACCTCATCACTTGTGACATTCATATCAACTCCGCCTACCGCATCCACCATACCGGCGAAAGCCTCAAAGTTCACTGACACATATCTGTTTACGCGTATCCCGAAATTTTCCTCTACGGTTTCCATGAGAAGCTCGGGGCCGCCGTAGGAATATGCTGAATTCAGTCTGTTCTTTCCATGCCCGGGTATGTCAACATACATATCCCTTAAGAGAGAAGTGAAAAGTATACGGTGTGTCCGGTTGCTTATTGAAAGAAGTATCATCGCATCGGATCTGCCGTCCGTACCGTTTTTTCTCGAATCATTTCCTATAAGGAGGATATTGGTCACTCCGTCTTCAGAAAAAGCTTCATTCTTAACGGAGCTTACCTCCTCATATTTCACGCCTCCGTAAACATACCAGACAAAAACATAAAGTCCGCCCAAAAGGATAAATGCTATTACCAAAAGAGTCCTCACAAATTTACCGAAGGCGGATTTTTTCTTTTTTTCCGGTTTCGAAGCCTCTTTTGGAACATGTTTTGGAGTTTGCTTCGGAGCTTTTGAAGGAGCTTTTAAAGGAACTTGTTTAGGTGTTTTTTGGAGAGCCGGCTTCTGAGTTTTTATCGGAGCAGGCTTCTTTACAGCACGGGGAGGAATTAAATACTCAGATTCATCTTCCTCATCATATTCCTCTTCATCTTCATCGGGATCAGAGTCTTCATCGTCTATAAGATAATCATCATCTTCGTCATCATAATACTCTTCATCATCGTCGTATTCTTCTGATGAATCATCTTCTTCATCATCATAATATTCTTCATCCTCATCGATGTCAGAATATTCCTCGTCGTACTCTTCCTCGTACTCTTCGTCTCTGTACTTTTCTTTTACAGGCATCCCACGTCTGTTCTGTCTCATAAGCAGGTCCTTTCGTCATGATCCGGCAGGAAAACCACCCTGCCTGTCTGCCCTCATCCGTCTAAGCCGGATATCATCTTATACGGGCCTATGTAAAAAATCAGGGCAGGGATATCTCACCCTGCCCGTTAAGAATGTCTTCCTGATCCGTTATCACTCTTCAGTAGTTGTTTCTTCTGTAGTGGCTTCTTCTGTATTAACTTCTTCAGCACCACTGTTGATGATACCGACTATATCATCGTACATTTCATCCTCGGTGCATGCAGTAAGGATAGCTGTTCCGAGCTCATCACCCATATCAAACTGGAACAGATCATTCTCTGCATCGTAAGTAAGAAGGAAGTTGATGGTATTTCCTGTCTCATTATCAGTTACTGATACAGGAACCTCACCTGCCTCGCTGACCTCACCAATAGTCTCAGGGCCTGCAAATGAAGCAGTCTTGCCTCCGGCAGCATCATAATAAACGATGATGGCTTCATTTCCGTTCTCGGACCAGTAGATAGTCTCGCCGGCAGTAGATACACCTGTATAATAGCCGGTCATTGTATCGAGAGACCCCTTTACTGCCGCATCAACGGCATCTCCGGCAACTTCGGTTTCAGGATCTGCTGTTGTTTCTTCGGTTTCAACTGTTTCCTCAGCAGGTGTCTCGGTCTCTGTTACCTCTACAGGTACATCCTTTCCGCCGCAGGCTATGAGCATAGCTCCTGAAAGCACTGCTGCAGTCATTAACATTACTATTCTTCTTTTCATAGTTTTTTATGTCCTCCCTTTATCATAACCCGGGGGCAGCCCCCGGAACTCACCTATTATATCAGCCATTATGCAGAAGTTGCAAATTGACCGTATCCTTAGCCTATTTCTCTGAAGCATGCAAAGACTACATCGGCCACGTACATAATGACCATGGCAATACCTTCTCCGCGGTTTACCTTCTTTCCGGTTATGCAGAAAATGCAGCATATAACGTTAATAGTAAGTAATATCATCATATCGCATACCGATGCGAAGTTTACCGCAACGGGATGGATCGCGCATGATATACCAAGTATGAGAAGTATGTTGAATATGTCAGAACCGATAACATTGCCGACTGCCATGTCAACTTCACCCTTCTTGGCCGCAACGATCGATGTCACAAGTTCCGGAAGCGATGTGCCTACTGCCACGATGGTAAGACCGACAAGTGTTTCAGACATTCCAAGTGTAAGAGCGATGTTCTTTGCAGAAAAAACAACTGCCTCGCCGCCGGATACTATAAGCAATGCACCAAAAACGATCGAAAAGATCATTTTTGAAAGCGGCATAGACTCCGTGCCTTCCTCTTCCTTTGTGGGATTCTTTTTTGCGGCGATGATAAGCCAGATAATATATACAACAAAGAATGCCACTAATGCAAAACCGAAAACGTGACCGAATACGGCTACATTTGTCTTCATTCCGTCCTTTGTGAACAGATTTCCAACAGACAGTCCGGATGTTGCCAGGCCGAATATCGCAACACCTGCCATAACTGCAGTTATGATCAGATTGATCGGATAATCTCTCTTTATGATCTGGGTATTGACCGGAACCGGATGGATAGCTGCGCAGATTCCGAGCACTACCAGTACATTGAATAAGTTGGAGCCCAACACATTACTTACAGCGATCTCATTTGAGCCTCTGAGCGCTGCCGCTACCGAAACCGCAAGTTCGGGAGCACTGGTTCCCATAGCTACGATCGTCAGACCAATGATCATTCCGGGAACATGAAATTTCTTGGCCAGTCCCGAAGCACCGTCCACAAACATATCTGCGCCTTTTATCAGTGCAAAGAAGCCAACAAGCAGAAATTCCAAATAAGTAACCATTCTATCTCCTCCTTCAGATTACTATGTGATAAAAAAAGACCTGCATCGCAAAAACACGATGTAAGTCTCGCCTTTTAAAGTATGCTCCGGGGAAACCGGCCTTATTTATCTGACCCCTCTCCCGTCCTGACGGAACATTCTGCACCGGAATGATCTTCTGATGCAAGCTACTCCCTTAACATTAAGTGTTATTAAATACCATATAAATTGTAAAGTCAACCGGATTTTTACGGCTCGGATATCATTAGGCCAAGCAGTTCAAAACGTGTGCCGAATGAAAACGGCGATCTCACAAAGGTGACCGTGTGCTCTGCAACCTTATCCGAACGGTATATCTCACACGGGACAGCAGCCATGCCTCTGCCCTTTCCATCAAACACTCCGGCATAGTTACCGTCCACATATACGTTATAAACCGCCATATCCGCGGTTCCGGTCTGTATGTAATAAATTCCCAGATTTGCAAACTTCATCTTAAAGGTCAGGCCGCCGTCACCCTGCAACACGGTAAAGCCCTTGGGAAATGCCCAATTGTCAGGTGTGCCTCCGTAAAACGTGCCGCATTCCGTCACCTTTTCGGCAAGATCTTCACCCGTCAAAAACTTTGCATGTCTGTATGAGGCATCAGTGACAGGTTCCGGAAGTATCCTCGACTTTCCATCCTCCGAATATTTTTTTGACGTGAGAACGCTCTCGGCATCCTTGGAGAAACCGGCATTCATTAACAGCTGCTTTCTGGTTCCGTGAACATAGTTTAGATACTCACATAACAGCTCAGATATGATGCTGTGTCCCAGGAAAGAAGGATGAATCTTATCGCCTGACAGGTCAGATGCAGTATACATACCGTTATTCATCATATATTCCTCGGCACTTGCATAATCTATCATGGGAAGATCATAATGAGCGCCTATCTTTGAATGATTCACACAGGCGGTCTTTTTATCGGTACGCGCCATCAAAAGCAGCATCACCGCAGGCGAAGACGGACTCTGCATAACATCACGTACCAGATTCTCATAGCTCTTCATATAGAAACGATCGCCCTGGTCATTTACTGAAAATTCTATAAGTACCAGGTCAGGCTTCTTATCAAGAACATCCTTCTGAACCCTGTGCACACCGAGATATGAATCCGTTCCTGCTATTCCCGCATTGATACATTCTATATTGCTGTGCGGGAAACATGCCTTCCACCACATAAAAAATGTATCCGCATAACATGGCGCGATGCTTTCATCTTTGGTACCTGCTGCCGCAGTTCCCTGCGTGATCGATCCTCCTATTACCGCAATGGTTATATCCTCACCTTTAGCTGCCCTGTTCATGAGTGCAGCAAGAGGAGCCGTATCCATCTTCACATCCGGAATTGCGGCATCATAAACATCTGTACCCACATAATTGGTAAGAGGCGGAACATACGTCACCTCCGGAACAGGTGTCGGCTCGGGAGGTTCGTTTTCCGATACAGAATCTTCAGATACGGAGTCTTCCGAAACCGAATCTTCAGACACTGTATTCTCAGAAGCAGAATCCCCTGAAACCGCATCATCCGATAACGATCCGTCTGAAGACAAAGAAAGAGCGGGCGCCGCGTCCGCTGACAGCGCAGGCCCCGCTCCATCATCACTTACAGTTGTCTGACCTGCAACACATGCTGTCAGCACGAGAACTGCACAAAGTGAAAATATAAGTTTTAAAAATCCGCTCTTAATCTTTTGATCACCTTCTGTTGTAGTTGATCAGGCAGCCGTCGAGTATTATTTCTGTCTCTGTATCGGTAAGCTGTCCGAGAGTAAGTTCAAACTCAGTCATCTTTCCATCCTTGCCAACTGCATAAGCCTTGATCTTTTCAGCCTTGTCCTTTACCTCTGTTCTGATACCGGGCAGGAAGATATAGTCAAGATTCTTAAACGGAAGAGCGCCTTCCTTTATTACAAAGGGAAGCATTCCCCAGTTGATAAGATTTGAACGATAACGCTTTGTAGCATATTCGTTAGCGATATTTGCCCAGCCGCCAAGCACCTTCTGGCATGAAGCAGCCTGTTCACGGGCAGAACCGTCACCGGGCTTCACTGCAAATATAGTTGAACCGATGCCGAGATTCTTTTCGTTCACTGATCCGTCGAAAGCCTTAACAGCCTTGATCGCATCTGCGATCTCGGGATATGCTGCTACGGGATCTTCACCTGCTTCGAGAGCCTTCTCTGCCTTCTGCACTTCCTTAGCGCGTCCGACATATTCGGGATCCTTTCTTGATAATGTAAACTCTGCAAGACCGAGAGGATTACTTCTGTAGGAAGATGTCTCACCTGAAGGGATGAGCTCATCTGTTGTGGTAACAGGATCATGGATCTCTGAAACGACCTTGAGGAGCATGTTCTCGGGAAGAGCAGCCATTGCAGGCCAATCCTTGATGTTGGGACCGAATTTCACTTCGGCAGTCTCATCGGCAACGCCCTTCGAATCAAAGACACGTCTGTCATAAATTGTCTTGTCGAAGAAGTACTTATACTGTCCGATCTTTTCAGGCACATCCGTAGCCGGAGTAAGTCTGCCCTGGTTTGCTGCCGTAGCTGCGATAGACCTTGCATCCATAAGTGCAACAGATGCGATCTGTCCGTTCTGTATCTTGGAACCTTCTCTGTTCGGGAAGTTTCTTGTTGAATGTCTTATCGAAAGCTGTCCGTTTGCAGGTGTATCGCCTGCACCGAAGCAAGGTCCGCAGAATGCTGTCTTGAATACTGCACCTGTCTCGAGTATCTTTGCGGCACAGCCGTTCTTGATAAGCTCCATGTAAACAGGCATTGAAGCAGGATATACGCTTAAAGTAAACTCATTCGATCCTATGCTTGCGCCCGAAAGGATGTCAGCTGCGGCACAGATATTCTCAAATCCGCCGCCTGCGCAGCCTGCGATGATACCCTGATCAACGAAAAGCTTTCCGTCACGTATCTTATTTCTTAAGTTAAACTCAACCTTGTCACCGAATGATACCTTAGCGCGCTTCTCGCAGTCTGCAAGGATATCCTCGGGATTCTCATTGAGCTCTTCGATGGTATATGTGTTTGAAGGATGGAAAGGAAGAGCTATCATGGGCTTAACCTTTGAAAGATCTATCTCTACCACACCGTCATAATATGTAACTGCACCGGGCTTTAATTCCTTATAATCCTCAGCCCTCTTATGTATCTCATAGAATTCCTTTATCTTCTCATCTGTCTGCCAGATAGATGAAAGGCATGTGGTCTCTGTCGTCATAACATCAACACCGATCCTGAAATCAGCTGAGAGGTTTTTAACGCCGGGGCCTACGAATTCCATTACCTTGTTCTTTACAAAACCGTTCTTGAAAACAGCTCCGATGATCGCAAGTGCAACGTCCTGAGGACCTACACCCTTTGCAGGCTCACCCTTCATATAAACAGCGATCACTTCCGGCATGTTTATATCATAGGTCTGTGAAAGCAGCTGCTTAACAAGCTCAGGACCACCCTCGCCCATTGCCATTGTTCCCAGAGCACCGTATCTCGTGTGTGAGTCGGAGCCGAGTATCATTCCACCGCCTGTAGCAAGCATCTCTCTTGCAAACTGATGGATGACTGCCATGTGAGGAGGCACATACATTCCACCGTAGCGCTTTGCGCATGAAAGACCAAATACATGGTCATCTTCGTTTATAGTACCGCCTACTGCGCAGAGTGAATTGTGGCAGTTGGTAAGTACATAAGGCACAGGGAACTTTGTGAGTCCTGATGCTCTTGCAGTCTGTATGATACCTACAAAAGTAATATCATGGCTGGTAAGCTTATCAAACTTGATATTGAGCTTGCTGTCATTTCCGGATTTATTATGAGCGGTGAGAATACCGTATGCTATGGTATTCTTCTTTGCATCCTCTTTGGATACGTTTACCTTAGCCTGCTGCTCTTTTTCATCAGTTACCAGTTCTGTTCCGTTTAATAAAAACGCGCCGCCGTCATGTAATGTGATCATTTCAAAATACTCCTTATAAATTTATTCCGGCTGCTTGGGAAGCTGTGCGAAGCTTGCCTTCAGCTCATCATCTGTAGGTATATAGTCACTCATCTCTCCGTCATTGAAAGCCTTGTAAGCATAGAGATCAAAGTATCCTGTACCTGTGAGTCCAAAGAGGATAGTCTTCTCCTCACCTGTTTCCTTACACTTAAGCGCTTCGTCGATAGCAGCTCTGATAGCATGGCTGCTCTCAGGAGCGGGAAGTATGCCCTCTACACGTGCAAACTGTTCAGCAGCCTCAAACACCTTTGTCTGCTCAACGCTTACCGCACGCATAAGCTTCTGATCATAAAGCTCGCTAAGTACGGGGCTCATGCCGTGATAGCGCAGGCCGCCCGCATGGTTGGGTGAAGGCATGAAACCTGAACCGAGAGTATACATCTTTGCCATAGGGCAAACTCTTCCGGTATCGCAGAAGTCGTATGCGAAAGTTCCTCTTGTAAGGCTGGGGCATGATGCAGGCTCAACAGCCACGATATCATAATCAGCTTCCCCTCTGAGTTTCTCTCCAACGAAAGGTGAGATAAGTCCGCCTAAGTTTGATCCGCCGCCTGCGCAGCCGATGATCATATCGGGCTTTATTCCGTATTTATCCATTGCGATCTTGCTCTCAAGACCGATAACTGACTGATGAAGGAGCACCTGATTCAGCACGCTTCCGAGAACATAACGGTAGCCTTCCTGTGTTGTTGCAGCCTCAACCGCCTCAGATATGGCACAGCCAAGAGATCCGCCTGTTCCGGGATGCTCTGCAAGTATCTTTCTTCCGATATTTGTTGTGTCGGAAGGAGAAGGTGTTATGGATGCGCCGTAGGTTCTGATAACCTCACGTCTGAAAGGCTTCTGCTCATAGGAAACCTTTACCATATATACCTGGCAGTCAAGATCAAAATATGAGCACGCCATTGAAAGCGCTGTTCCCCACTGACCTGCACCGGTCTCTGTGGTAACACCCTTAAGTCCCTGCTTCTTTGCATAATAAGCCTGCGCGATCGCAGAATTGAGCTTGTGGCTTCCGGATGTATTGTTTCCCTCGAATTTGTAGTATATCTTGGCAGGAGTGCCGAGCTTCTTCTCGAGACAATATGCACGAACAAGCGGTGAAGGACGATACATTTTGTAGAAATCCCTTATTTCCTGGGGAATAGGGAAAAATGCCGTTTTATCATCCAGTTCCTGTGCGATCAGATCATCACAGAATACAGGCTTAAGATCGTCAGCTGTAACCGGCTTAAGTGTAGCCGGATTAACAAGCGGCGCCGGCTTTTTCTTCATATCGGCCCTGACATTGTACCAGCTGTCAGGCATCTCGTTTTCTTCAAGATATATCTTGTAAGGTATCTCTTTGCTCATTTTAGGCTCTCCTTTGAAGTATTCTTAATATAAACCAACTTGACTATTATAGATTATTTTGTCATCCATGAAAAGGTCACGCCTTCTTTATTTCGAAAACAACGACCGTCCTGTCCATAATATGCACCCTGCTTACTGTGTCTTCCTCATCCATCCAGCAGGCAAGAGGGTCCCTCTCATAGGTATCGGAAATGCGCTCCCACTTATACCCTTCATTCCTGTATTTCTCCGGGATATCGGGAAGCTTTATATCAAGCGGCTCCCAGTATGAATTGACGGCAAGATACACAGCCTGTTCCTCACCGCTCTTTCCGTCAGTACCGGCAAACATCACTCCGATATAATGCGAATATTCCTTAAAATCGCTGTTCCAGGCATCAGTATCATGTGCCGACATCTCAGGGAAACCGAATGCCGGCTTCTCACATTTCTTACGTATGCACTCATGATCCTTACGGAACTTTATCATGAACCTGAAGAATTCAAACAGATCCTCATTCCTGCCCAGTTCTTCCCAGTTGAGCCATGATATGAAATTATCCTGGCAATACGCATTGTTGTTTCCGCCCTGTGAATTGCCGAACTCGTCACCCATAAAAAACATAGGTGTGCCTCTCGACAAAAACAGCACCGTTGCGGCATTTTCACACATACGTTTTCGCAATATGTTTATTCCGGGATCGGATGTCTCGCCCTCAACACCGCAGTTCCAGCTGCGGTTATCATCGGCTCCGTCCGTATTGTCCCAGTTATTTTCCTCATTATGTTTTGTATCATAGGTATACAGATCATGAAGGGTAAATCCGTCATGACAGGTAATGAAATTGACAGAAGCATTGGCTCCCCTTATCTCAGGCATGTAGATGTCGGGAGATCCCATGATACGTTTTGCGGCAGCAGCTGCATAGCCTTCATCACCCTTTAAGAATGAGCGCAGGTCATCCCTGTATTTTCCGTTCCATTCAGCCCATCTGTTCCATGACGGGAAAGAGCCCACCTGATAAAGACCTGCCGCATCCCATGCCTCAGCTATCAGTTTAACCCCGCCTAAAATGGGATCAAAAGCAAGACTCTGCAAAAGAGGCGGTTTGCTCATCGGCGCCCCATCCTCATTTCTTCCCAGTATGCTCGCAAGATCGAAACGAAAACCATCCACATGATATACGGTCACCCAGTAGCGCAGGCAGTCAAGTATAAGCCTCTGCACTATGGGATGGTTGCAGTTTAGTGTATTGCCGCAGCCGCTGAAATTATAATATCCTCCATCCGGAGTGAGCATGTAGAAGATATTGTTATCTATACCCTTGAAAGAAAATATCGGGCCGTTTTCATCACCTTCCGCTGTATGGTTGAAAACAACATCAAGCAGCACATCCATATTTCTTTCATGGCAGGCACGTATCAGAGTCTTTAATTCCACACCTTCCCTGTTATACTCAGCTGATGCATTGTAGCTGGTATTTGGTGCAAAAAAGCTTACCGTGTTATATCCCCAGTAATCAATGAGTTCACGTCCGTAAAAATCCCTGTGAGGAAGTGTTTCATCAAACTCAAATACCGGCATCAGCTCTAACGCAGTCACGCCAAGCCTCTGCAGATAGTCCAGTTTCTCTATGATGCCTTTGAACTTTCCGTGATGCTCAACTCCCGATGAGCCTGCCTGTGTGAATCCTCTCACATGCATCTCATAGATTATCAGATCATCCATCTGGTTCGTGGAATTGCCCTGCACGCCCCAGTCAAAGTCATTGCGTACGACACGGGCCTTATATATCCCGTTATTGTGGCAGCCCCATTTGCTCTGGCCTGTCACTGCCCTTGCATAGGGATCGAGTATGACCCTTTCTTTATCGAATAAGAGGCCCTTCTTCTTATCATACGGACCGTCAAAACGATAGGCATACTCAAAATTCTCTATGTCCAGATCAAAGACTATCATCGACCATACATTTCCGATCCTGTAGCTGTCAGGGAACGGCAGCACGGCATACGGCTCATCCGCCTCACGTTCAAAAAGCAGCAGCTCACATTTCTTGGCCTGATTTGATGAGATGGTAAAATTCACTCCGCCTGCTATGACTGTCGCTCCGTTTATCTCATACATTCCCGGGCGCACATCAAAACCCGCGATCTTATCATAGGCCCGCATATAAATGCTGCCATAAAGTGTCGGTGCCGCAGGCACACTGACCATATCCTCCGCCGCATTCAGGATGGAAGCGGCTTTTTTGTCCTTCAAAGCAGTCTCGTTTTTTTTACTCTCTGCTTTTTTTCTCATCACTCTTTCCCCACCATAAGCTTATATTTCATCTCTGCTATGATCCAATCACTCTCGTTATCTATATCCTGGACTTCAGTCTCCGGAACGATAAGCGGAGCATAAGTTTCTACATTGAAAGAAAGATCATCTCCGACCTTGTAAAAATAAAACTGCCCGCAATCATGATATACAGGTTCAAGATCCTGTGATCTGGCGGTACGGAATTCCGGATACTGATACTTAAGCATGCCGTTTTCTATAATATTTGCCCTCTGCGGAGGGAAACTGAACTGCACAACCGGCATCACGGCATCCGCACTGCTCTCAAGAAGTATCTTATGAGCGTTCACAAGCTTCTGTGCCGTAACAAAAGGAGCTGTAGGATACAGACAGCACATTTCTGAAAACCGTTTACCCTCTGCCGCATAATTCTCAAGCACTTCACGGAGCACATCCGCTGTGGTGGCAGTATCCGATGATGTTTCGGCACTTCTTAAAAAAGGAACGGATGCACCTGCAGCTTCGGCAATAGCCTTTATTTCCTCACTGTCGGTGCTTACCATGACCTCATCAAATATCCCGCTCTCAAGAGCAGCCTTCACCGAGTACTCTATGATAGGTCTTCCGTTAAAAGGCCTGATATTTTTCTTCGGTATCCTCTTTGATCCGCCTCTTGCTGTAATAACTGCGATAACTGACATTTTCCCCTCCGGTCTGACCTGTTATCACAAGGTCCCGTAAACTGTTTTTATTAATGACGCTATGCGCGCATCCCAGGTATGTTCCTTAAGAACACGTTCCAGCCCGCGCTCAGCGATCTTCTTTCTTTCATCCTCATGCTCAAGATACCATGCGGTCTTGTCGAGCAGTTCCTCTTTTGACGAAAAAACCTCCACCTCTTCGCCCGGCTCAAACAATTCGGGAAGCTCTTCCTGATAGTTGCACATGAGAAAACCTCCGCAGGCACATATATCAAAGACTCTCTGAGAAAGCCCTGATGATATGGATCTCATGGTAATGTTTAAATTGATCCTGCTCTCATGAAAAACGATCGGCATCTCGGTAAGAGTCTTCACGCCCTCATGCACATTGATGCCGGGACTGCGCGAGTCTTCGTTCTTTCTTACCGGAGCGCCTGTCTTTTCGCATTCTTTTTTAAGCCCTTCAAGAGGACTGTAGGTATAAAGATCCGTACATGCTTCTAAACCCAAAGCCGCTAACAGCCTCTCTCGTTCCCGCTCTGCTGCCTCTGCCCCGAGATAAGCTGCTGCCATCTCATAACGCTGCGCGGGAGGTTTGCCTTCAGTATAGGGATCATGAAGCCCCGGCACACATTTTCTGTATTCTTCCATTACAGTCTCATCAAGCTTCTTCTCGAGGAAATTAAAACCGTACAAAAGAAGCTGCGCCTCGATAATGCCATCAGCATAGCCCAAAGCATAGTCGCTAAGGCCCTGTATCTTTCTGTATGGATTTTTTTCCGAGTAAAGAGAACCTACAAATGAAACAACAGACGAAAATCTTTTCTTCATATCGGGAGAAGCACTGTTTATCGCCTTTTCCCAGCTTGACGGTGATGATGCCAACGGCAGATGGAATATCCCCTCCGGATTCTTTTCCTTAAAATACAGATACTGATTTCTGTCAAAAAGAAAAACCCTGTTGCAGCTGTTTGAAAGCGACGGACTTAAGAGTTCTTTTACAGGACAGTCCACCGACCAGCATACATAGGGCACTGATCTCAATTCACATATTTCAGAAAGCGCAGGGAAAAAGTTCACGCTGAATACAAACATGAAGCTATGGCAGTCGATAAGTGCTGCAACATCCTTCACGATTTCAGAAGAGTTGATGGCTTTATCCGTGATCATACGCTTATCCTCGACCACGTCTATACCGAATCTTTTAAAACCGGATATCATCTCCGGCTCACATATGCTGCCGTAACGATAAAATAGGATCTCCATAAGCTCAAGTATATCACAAAACGGATGCCGGGAACCAAAAAGGACCCGCAGAAAACTCTGCAGGTCCTGAAGATCTTTATTGATCTATCATCTCTTTACCTTCACCTTATCAAGATGCCATATCTCCTTTACGTACTCCTCTATCGTACGGTCAGAGGAGAACTTGCCGCAGCATGCGGTATTGAGTATTGCAGAACGTGCCCAGCGGGCCTCATCCTTATATGCCTCAACAACCTGCTCACGTGCCTCTCTGTAAGACTCAAAGTCTTTAAGTATGAAATATGTATCAGCCTTTGCAGTGCACTGCGTATTGAGCAGTGAATTATAGAGCGGCTTGAAGAGCTCTGTATCATTTGAATAGGTACCGTTGATCAGCTGCATGAGCACACGGCGCACATTCTGATCGCTGTTGAAGATATCCATGGGATTGTAGCCGCCGTTGATCTCATAATTGATGACTTCATCCGAGGAAAGTCCAAAGATAAATGCATTTTCCTTACCAACTTCCTCAACGATCTCCACATTGGCTCCGTCCATTGTTCCGAGAGTGAGCGCACCGTTAAGCATAAATTTCATGTTACCGGTTCCGGATGCTTCCTTCGAAGCTGTGGATATCTGCTCTGAAACATCAGATGCAGCAAAGATCAGCTCGGCATTTGATACCCTGTAATCCTCTATGAATACGACCTTGATCTTGCCGTTTATCGATGCGTCGTTGTTTACCACATCTGCCACGGAATTGATAAGCTTGATCGTAAGCTTTGCATTGCGGTAGCCTGCTGCTGCCTTAGCGCCGAAGATGAATGTTCTGGGATAGAAATCCATATCCGGATGATCCTTAAGTTCGTTATAAAGATGCATAACATTCAGGATATTGAGCAGCTGTCTCTTGTATTCATGCAGACGCTTTACCTGCACATCGAAGATAGATCGGGGATCCACATCGATATCATTGTGCTCTTTAATATACTTTGCAAGACGCACCTTGTTCTGATACTTGATGTTCATGAACTCCTGCTGCGCCTTCTCGTCATCGGCATAGACCTTAAGCTTCTTGATCTTGGAAAGATCCGTGATCCAGTCATCACCGATATGCGCTGTTACCCAGTCTGCAAGGAGCGGATTGCCGTGAAGCAGGAAACGTCTCTGTGTTATGCCGTTTGTCTTGTTATTGAACTTCTCGGGATACATCTCATAGAAGTCCCTGAGTTCCTGTTTCTTGAGTATCTCTGTATGGAGACGGGCAACACCGTTTACCGAATAGCCTGCGCAGATAGCAAGGTGAGCCATCTTGACCTGACCGTCATAGATGATAGCCATCTTGCGTACCTTTTCCTGATCGCCGGGATACTTACGCTGTATATCAAGAACAAAGCGTCTGTTGATCTCTTCAACGATCTGGTAGATACGGGGAAGAAGTCTTGAGAAAAGCTCTATAGGCCACTTCTCAAGAGCCTCAGCCATTATAGTATGGTTGGTGTAAGCACAGGTCTTGGTCGTAACCTCCCATGCCTCATCCCATGTGAGATAGTGCTCATCCATAAGTATGCGCATCAGTTCCGGTATAGCAACCGTAGGATGCGTATCGTTAAGCTGGAACGTCACCTTCTCATAGAATTTCTTTATATCATCGTGTGTACGCATATACTTCGCAACTGCTTCCTGTACGGATGCAGAAATGAAGAAGTACTGCTGCTTGAGCCTGAGCTCCTTGCCGGCATAGTGGTTATCGTTGGGATAAAGGACCTCAACGATATTTCTGGCAAGGTTTTCCTGCTCTACTGCCTTCTGGTAATCACCCTTATCGAATGAATCCAGACGGAACACATCTATGGATTCCGCATCCCATATGCGGAGTGTGTTTACAACACTGTTGCCATAGCCAACTATGGGCATATCATACGGAATAGCCCTTACAGACTGATATCCGTCCTGATAATAATTGTTTCTGCCGTTCTCATCCACGCGGACATTAACGTATCCGCCGAACTTTATCTCTTTTGCATATTCCGGTCTGCGCAGTTCAAAAGGATTGCCGTTCTCAAGCCAGTTATCGGGTACCTCAACCTGATAGCCGTCCTTTATCTTCTGCTTGAACATACCGTAACGATAACGTATGCCACAGCCATATGCAGGGTAACCAAGAGTTGCAAGTGAATCAAGGAAGCAGGCAGCCAGTCTTCCGAGACCACCGTTTCCTAAAGCCGCATCCGGCTCCTGATCCTCAATAACGTTGATATCCAGGCCCAACTCCTCAAGAGCTTCCTTCACATCCTTATAGGCCTTCATATTGATCATCATGTTACCGAGCGCTCTGCCCATCAGGAATTCCATTGACAGATAATATACCGTCTTGGGATCCTTTTTCTCATACTGCTTTTGAGTTTCGAGCCACATATCCACAACCTGGTCCTTTATTGCATAGGACACCGCCTGGAATACCTGCTGCATGGATGCTTCATCGATAGTCTTCCTGTAAAGTGTTTTGATGTTGTATAAAACACTCCTCTTAAATAATTCCTTGTCAAAAGAATCGCGGATAGTAGCGCCTGATGACGAGGTTACTTCAGTCGACTTTTTTGATGCCATTTATCATTTCCTCCTAAAAAGAGTATAAGTGAACAACGCAATTATTATATCGTAAATAGCTATTTTTGTGAACTCAGGGGTGGTAGTAGAACTGTATTTTCCTCATCTCCTCAAGCTCATAAGCGTCTTTGTAAACAACATATTTTTTGGTCTCACCGGCCTTCTCAAGTCCGACGCTTTCCGGATCTGCGCCAAATTCCTGATCGATCGGGAAAACATAGAAGCAGACCTGTCTTTCCCTGCCTAACTCAAGGAGGGCGTCACTGTCTATCACCTCTTCATGCATCATCACAAACAGCTTGTCAGCTTCTGCATACGGATCCATGAATTTCTCACGCCCATAGGCAAGATACAGGTTTGTATCATACTGTCTGACAGAGACGGTAAGCTCGGCAGGCATAGCTGCCCTTATCTGGTTACCTTTTTCTCCGGCCATGATCATATCTGCAACTTCTATCGCTTCCTCGGGAAGGTGATATACGTTCTCGGCCCTGACAGGAGCTTCGGTATAGCCGTTGCCTGCATCATAAACATAATGCCCGCACAGCGCTACCGCGGTAGCCGCCAGCGTTATACCTATAAGCCTCATTCCCGAAAAAATCTTCTCACTTGCATAAGCAATGGTCGCACACATAGGGAGCAGCCATAAGAATCTGTAATAGGTATCCCCTGTATCAATATATCTGACAAACGCATATCTTACCGGAGGCAGGATAACCGCAAGGATAATGAGAAGCGGCAGGTAAATAAACAGCGCCCTGATCCTCTTATCCTTTTCCGTGAACAGAAGATATGCCGCAGCCAGTCCGTAAATCGCCATGAGGAAACCCGATCCTGCATAGGCTATAACGGTATCGATATTCATTTGAAAATAATTAATCATTTGATCGATCATTTGAGCACCGTATAAGCAATAATATAAAGCACCTCGGGGATCACGGAAACGATACCCGCAAGCAGCAGTTTTCCGTTCTTTTTAACTAAAGTGAGCACAAATGTGCCGGCAAGGATAAGCACCGCAGCAAAAAACGCGCCCAGAGAAGTGCACATTCCCGCAAACATACCGGTCAGGAAAAGAAGAGGAACCGCACCTTTGTACTCTTCCACTTCATCAGAAAGCCATATAAGGGCTGCAATGATGACAGGCACTGCGATACTTGCAAACATGGCCTTGCCCTGCCAGGACCTGGTCATGATAAAACGCTCGGCTGTATATCTTGAAGTGCTTCCGTACAGATAGATCACCGAAACCATACACATGAAAAACGGAAGGCGTCCGGCATCCTCTGTCACCCTGCCGTCTATCACCCTGGTATCTCCGTATATCGCACGACCAACCATAAGCCATGCCAGAAGAGAAACAGGGATCAGGAATAACGGTCCGATGCTCCTGCAGACGATAGCTGCAGGAATGCCGCTGATACGCGCAAGATAAGCAAACCACATGGGCATAACTGCAAGCGCATGTCTCAGGTCAAGCTGTGTCGGGCCTCCGGTATAAGGAAGCAGCGTATACATAGCCCCCTGTTCATCGGCAAGCACTGCCTGCGTCACATAATATGCATTATCACCATCATCAAACACCGTGGTCATTGACTTGATAAGTGTGAACGCAACTATGACTGCAAATGCAACCCAGAGAAAAGCTGACTCAAGGAAGGAACTTCTAAATGTATCATTAACCTCGTTGGAATTTTTTTTCTTTGAACTTCCTGACTTACCGGAATTCTTCCGTCTGTAGATCGCGCCTCCCAATCCCGTCACGGCAAGCACCGACTGAACTATCAGATAGGCAAAGCTGCATGTATTAAACGGAACCTGCTTAACGAGTAGCATGCAGGAAATAGCCGTTACAAAAAAAGCGGCCATATCCAGCATGAAGCCAAGGATATAGACCGTATACCATTTGTCATTCTTTTTGTTTAAGAACGGCACCATATTAAGTCCCGCCATGAAAGGCAGTACCGTTATAAGAAGTATTAAGATTACAGGTTTAAGATAGATCATTTGTGATAAGGTTCCCCGTTTATTATGCGGTATGCCCTGTAGACCTGCTCAAGCATCATCACCCGGAAAAGCTGATGCGGAAAAGTCATTTTTCCAAAACCTATCTTCTCGTTGCTTTTCTTAAGAACATCATCCGAAATCCCAAGTGAACCGCCTATAATAAATATTATATGACTCTTTCCGTGCGTTGCAAGAGTACTTATTTTTTCGGCAAATTCAGGGCTGGTATATTCCTTACCCCCGACCGCAAGTGCTATGACATATGCATCGTCGCTTATGTACTTCAGCAGCCTTGCCCCTTCTTTTTCAAGTATTAAAGCCGTCTCCCTCTCCGAAGCGCCGTCGGGCGTCTTTTCATCCGCCACTTCGATCACTTCGGTTTTTGCATATCTCGAGAGACGCTTAAGGTACTCCGCGACTGCATCCGAATAAAACTTTTCCTTTATCCTGCCGACGCAGAGCACCGTGATCTTCATTATCCCCTCCGGATCACTCGCGGATCATGGCATGATATTCCTGAAGGCTCACTACAGGAAGTCCTTCGCCCTTATTCTCGGCGCGGATACCTGCTGCCGTAGCTCTTGCTGCTGCCATGGTCGTCATATAAGGGATGTGGTGCTTGATAGCATTCTGTCTGATGTAGCTGTCTGAAACCGCATCCTTCTTATCCGTAGGTGTATTGACTATAAGATCCACTTCACCGTTTGTGATGGCATCAATGATATTGGGTCTGCCTTCATAGATCTTATTGATCTTTTCTGTCTCAATTCCCGCTTCGCTTATAAGATCATAGGTTCCGCCTGTTGAAAGGATCTTGAATCCGTCTTCGGCAAAGCTTCTGGCGATCTCAAGAAGTTCCGGCTTATCTCTGTCGCTGACAGAAATGAGAACTGTTCCGTGAAGAGGAAGCTCTGTACGTGTGCCCTCCTCTGCCTTGAAGAACGCTCTGCCCCAGTCTGTTGAAAGACCGAGAACTTCGCCTGTTGAACGCATTTCGGGTCCGAGTACCGGATCTACCTCGGGGAACATATTGAAGGGGAATACCGCTTCCTTCACACCGTAATACGGAATCTTTTTGTCCTTAAGGTCACCCACAGGCGACTTGCGGCCTGTAAGAGGCAGTGTCATTATCTCTGTTGCAACCTTGACCATGTTTATACCGCAGACCTTTGATACAAGAGGCACTGTTCTTGAAGCTCTGGGATTGGCTTCGATAACATATACCTTTCCGTCCTCGATCGCATACTGCATGTTCATAAGACCTACAACGTTCAGTTCCTTTGCGATCTTTCTGGTGTAATCCTTGATAGTTTCGATCTGCTTATCTGTCAGATGCTTTGAAGGAAGTACGCATGCAGAGTCTCCTGAATGGATACCTGCAAGCTCGATATGCTCCATGACAGCAGGAACAAATACATCCTTGCCATCACTTATAGCATCTGCCTCACACTCTGTTGCATGATGCAGGAAACGATCGATAAGTATAGGTCTGTCAGGTGTGACACCTACAGCCTCAGCCATGTAAAGGTTCATCTGCTCATCGTCATGGACAACTTCCATTCCGCGGCCGCCCAGAACGTATGAAGGACGTACCATAACAGGATAGCCGATCTTGTTTGCGAGAGCCTTGGCTTCTTCAACAGTAACAGCCATGCCTGACTCTGCCATAGGGATCTTGAGCTTATCCATCATGTTCCTGAAGAGGTCTCTGTCCTCAGCAAGATCGATCGCTTCAGGTGTGGTACCTAAGATATTTACGCCGTTAGCCTTGAGTGATGCTGCAAGATTGAGAGGTGTCTGGCCGCCAAACTGTGCGATAACGCCGACGGGCTTTTCCTTTTTGTAGATAGCAAGCACATCCTCAAGTGTAAGAGGCTCAAAATAAAGCTTATCTGAAGTGTCATAGTCGGTAGAAACAGTCTCGGGATTGCAGTTTACGATGACTGTCTCAAAGCCAAGTTTCTTAAGTGCGAATGCCGCATGTACACAGCAGTAGTCGAACTCGATACCCTGACCGATACGGTTAGGACCGCCGCCAAGTATCATAACCTTAGGCTTGTCGGTGCTTACAGGGCTCAGATCCTTTTCGATATTGTAGCTTGAGTAGTAGTAAGCGCTGTCCTTTGTTCCGCTTACATGTACACCTTCCCATGCTTCAACAACTCCGGCATCTTCCCTTGCCTTCCTGATCTCATCTTCCTTAACACCGCAGATCATAGCAAGATATCTGTCTGAGAAGCCGTCCTTCTTTGCCTTTGTAAGTACATCAGCAGGAGGAACCTGACCCATCTTGCATGCACCGAAATCAGGTGCTGAAGCATCGGGATGAGCAGCCTTTGCGATCTCGTTCTCCTCATCAACCAGTTCCTTCATCTGCTCAAGGAAATACATCTTTATCTTTGTCAGTTCATAAAGTTTTTCAAGATCAGCACCCTTGCGGATAGCTTCATACATTATGAACTGTCTCTCACTTGTAGGATAGATGAGCATATCAAGAAGCTCATCAAGGCTCTTCTCATGGAAATCCTTCACATATCCAAGACCGTAACGGCCCTTCTCGAGTGAACGGATAGCCTTCTGAAAAGCCTCCTTGTAGGTCTTACCGATACTCATGACCTCACCTACCGCACGCATCTGTGTGCCGAGGTGATCCGAAACTCCCTTGAACTTTTCAAATGCCCATCTTGCAAACTTGATAACAACATAGTCTCCATCGGGAACGTACTTATCAAGTGTGCCGTACTTTCCGCATTCGATATCCGAAAGGTTCAGGCCGCACGCAAGCATTGCCGAAACAAGAGCTATAGGGAAGCCTGTTGCCTTTGAAGCAAGTGCGGATGAACGTGATGTACGGGGATTGATCTCTATGATGATGATCCTGCCTGTCTTGGGATCATGTGCAAACTGGCAGTTGCATCCGCCAATAACCTGCACCTTGTCTACTACCTTATACGCCTGCTCCTGCAGCCTGTCCTGAACTTCCTTTGAAATGGTAAGCATGGGAGCTGAACAGAAAGAATCACCTGTGTGAACACCCATTGGATCGATATTCTCTATGAAGCAGACTGTTATCATCTTTCCGCTTGAATCTCTTACTACTTCAAGCTCAAGCTCTTCCCAGCCGATGACTGATTCTTCAACAAGTACCTGATGTACGAGTGATGCCTGAAGGCCTCGTGCACATACAGTCTTTAATTCCTCTACGTTATATACCAGACCGCCGCCTGCGCCGCCCATGGTATATGCAGGACGGAGAACTACTGGATAGCCAAGTTCCGATGCTATGCTAACAGCCTCGTCAACGGAATAAGCAACCTTGCTTCGTGCCATTTCAACGCCGAGCTCATTCATGGTGTTCTTGAATTCGATACGGTCCTCGCCTCGCTCTATGGCATCAACCTGAACACCGATAACCTGTACATTATATTTTTCAAGCACGCCTGCCTGTGCAAGCTCTGAACATAAGTTAAGTCCTGACTGACCTCCAAGGTTGGGGAGCAGCGCATCCGGTCTTTCCTTTTCGATTATCTCGGCAAGTCTCTTTACATTAAGAGGCTCTATATATGTTACATCAGCCGTTTCAGGGTCTGTCATGATCGTAGCCGGGTTGGAATTTACAAGAATGATCTCGTATCCGAGCTTTCTGAGCGCCTTGCACGCCTGTGTGCCCGAATAGTCAAATTCACATGCCTGGCCTATGATTATAGGACCTGAGCCAATGATCAGTATGCGATGAATGTCTTCCCTCTTCATAAATATTTCTGCTCCTTTTCTATAAAGATCATAACTATTATAGCCATTCTGTCCCGATCACGGAAGAACAGCTCTGTAGAACTTCTCAAGTTCTTTTGCGTTCATAAGGCGGGGCACGGGATAAACCGGATTACCCTCTTTATCTGCCTGTCTTGCAAGCGCTTCTATATCAACTTCCTTAAGCTCCTTGACTTTGGAAGGGATTCCTATATCTTTCCAGAGTTTATCAAGTGCATCAAGGAATTTCCGTGCAGCCTCATCTTCAGCAGTATACTTCGATGCAACTCCGGCCGCAATGGCCAGTGCATGAAGCTGCGGATTTATCTTCTTTCCGTAGGAACGCAGTACGTAAGGAAGGAGTATTCCGCAGGTCTGCCCGTGAGGAACATTATACCTTCCGCTGAGCGAATGTGAAACCGCATGGGCATATCCTACATAAGAAACCGTGAATGCAGCACCTGCAAGATATGATGCCCTTGCCATGCCGCGTCTGGCTTTCATGTCATTTCCGTTTCTGTACGCACGTCTTAAATACTTAAACGACAGCCTTACCGCGCGCAGTGCTTCCCGTCTTGTAAGCTTTGTTGTGGAATTGCCTATATACGCCTCCACAGCATGAACTATGACATCGGCACCTGTACCGGCAGTAATTGCAGGCGGTACAGTCCTTGTATTCTCCGGATCAAGAACCGCTGCATCGGGGATGAGTGGAAAATCCATGAGCGCATATTTATGCTTTGTATCCTGATCCTGCACGATCGCGGCAACGGTAGTCTCGCTTCCGGTGCCTGCAGTGGTGGGGATCGCAATGGTAAGCGGGGTCTGCTTCCAAACCCTGAGTATGCCGCCCAGATCGGACAGCGTTGCATCGGGCCTTGCAATAAGCGCTCCGACTGCCTTTGCGGTATCCATTGAGGAACCGCCGCCAAAACCTATCAGTGCATTGCATTTATGCGCAAGATATAACCCTCTTGCTTCTTCCACTTCCGAAACAGTAGGATTCGGAGTAACTCCGTCATAAACAGTCAGGCGGATATTCTCTTTTCTTAAAAGATCCTCAAGATGCTTTGTTATACCAAAGCCCCTGATGCTCCTGTCCGTAACCAGCAGGACCGAAGAGCAGCCGTTCTTCTTAAGATAGCCCGGAACCTGCGTGACCGAATGCAGCACAAAAGGATTTCTGTAGGGCAGCATCGGTATCGCTATCTTGAATCCGAACTGGAAAGCCCTGCAGTAAAACTGTTTGAATATATTCATTAATTACTCTCCTTTAATGCAGGCCTTTATAAGTGCAAGTTCATCCTGCGTAACCTCACCCGGTTTCCAGAGAATATTCTGTCCGTCATCTTTGTATCTGGGTATCATATGAAGGTGAAAATGACTGATCGTCTGTCCGGCACACTCTCCGTTATTCTGTACGAGATTGAGACCATCGGCATGGAGATTCTTCACCATCTGTGCCGAAAGCTTTTTCGCAAGCTTCATAGCCTTTGCGGCAGTCTCTTCGGGAAGTTCAAAAAGATCTGCATAATGATCCTTCGGAAGTATAAGAGCATGCCCCTTTGTTGCAGGCCCCAGATCAAGGATCACCTTAAACTCATCATCCTCATAAATGCACTGTGAGGGGATCTCACCGTTAGCGATCTTACAAAAAATACAGTCACTCTTTGTCATTGTCTTTGCCCTTCTTCTTATTAAATTTCCCTGCAGCAGCATCTTCTATCAGGTCCATTATCACAGGGATGGATCTGTACTGCGTGGACTTTTCCATATTATCTATAAATGTCTGCTTTGTAAAATACAGTTCATGAACAGCATCAACCAGCGAATCTTCATCCAGATTCTCCTCGTATATGACCATGCTGTAGCCCTGTTTTTCAAAGGATTCGGCATTCAGTATCTGATCACCTCTTGAATTCTTTGCAGAAAGCGGCACAAGGACACTCGGTATGCGCAGTGAAAGCAGCTCACAGATGGCGTTTGCGCCTGCTCTGGAAACAACTATGTCTGTTATGGAAAACAGATCCTTGAGTTCACCCTTTACATATTCAAACTGCTTATAGCCTTCCGTACTTACAAGCATATTGTCCATCTTGTCCTTGCCTGTAAGATGGATTATCTGAAAATCTCCGAGAAGCTTGGGAAGTGCGCCTCTGACTGCCTCATTGATCGCAGCCGCCCCCTGGCTTCCGCCCATTACCATTATCACAGGCTTTGAGGGCTTAAAACCGCAAAGCGAATAAGCCGCTTCCTTTCTTCCTTTTTTCAATTCCTCTCTTATGGGCGAACCGGTAAGAACCGCCTTGTCCTCAGGAAGATATTTAAGAGTCTCCGGAAAATTGCAGCATACTTTTTTTGCAACAGGTATGCAGAGTTTGTTTGCAAGCCCGGGAGTCAGATCAGATTCATGTATGATGCATGGTATCTTTAATGAAGCAGCAGCCCTTACTACCGGTACCGATACGAAACCACCCTTCGAAAAGACCACATCCGGCTTTATCTCCTTCAGTATTCTTCTTGCATCGGTATAGCCTTTCATAACCCTGAAGGGGTCGGAAAAATTCCTGGCATCAAAATATCTGCGAAATTTACCCGTGGACACACCATAGTAAGGTATTCCAAAATCAGAAACCAGTCTTTTCTCTATTCCTTCAAATGAACCGATGTATGTAATATCGTAGCCCTTTTCTTTAAGATGAGGAACTAGCGCAAGGTTTGGCGTTACATGCCCCGCTGTACCTCCCCCGGTAAGGACTATCTTCTTTGACTCCATTTTAATTCTCCTGCCTTCCGCCTGAGAGCAGATCCTGCATGAAAGGGAACATCGTGTCAAGCAGTCTCAAATTTGCAAAATCTCCTCTTGAAACTATCTTGCCGTTCATAAATCCGCCCTGGAATGTGCTGCGGCCCTCAACTATCTCCATGAGAGTGTCTGCATCCATTGTCATTTCCACATCGGGATTCACGGCTTCACCATAACCGGTAACAAGCTCCTTACCTTCAACTCTGAGAGTAAGAGACTTCCCGGCATCTTTTAATGTAAGTTTGTATTTCAGATCGGTGCCGGCCCTAGGTTTGAAATGAGCCTGAAATGCCGCAGGAATACTGTCATCAGGACTTGTCCTGTTCTCAAGTTTTCCTTTGAAGAAATCAGCCAGTTCCTTTATGTCTTCTTTCTGCTTCTCAACATATTTTTCATCAGCAGCATATTCGGAGAGCTGCTCCGTTTCCTGCTGTGTATAACTTGTATTGAGCGTTCTGTACGTTACTTCACGCACAACCCCTGCCGAGCTCGGGAGATTCTGCGCGCGCTTGCTGATCGCTCTGTAGATATTCTCGGTCGTCTTTTCTATCAGGGTCCTGTAGACTTCATTGTTTTCAAGCTCGGAAGCCTCGGGCGCGTAGCCGCTTATTCCCTGACAGGTGATACCGCCAAGCGAAAGCCAGGCCTTTATCAGATCCAGCTCACCTTCTTTTTCACCATAGGTTGTAGACATGACCACCGGTGCCATATAAAGATCGGCGATCTTTTCCTTATCACCATAAAGCCAGCATGCATCAAGAAAGCTGGCCATATATCCGCCGACACCATGCCACTCAACCGTAGACGCAAGAATAATGCCGTTCGCATCCTTAAGTGTCTGCGGCAGCTTTGTTATATTTGTCTTCTGTTCAAAAAGGTCATACCGTTCAACGCGGACATTGAGCTCATCCAGGATGGCAGTCATCTGTTTTATCACAGTAAGGGAAGGATCTCCGATAAGACCTCTTCCTCCGTAATATATATTGATCTTCATTAAACACTCCCTTTGTCAGCGCTGACTCTCTTGTTTTTTCGTGACGAACTTACTATACACCATATTCCCCCGGCTAACAGCCCGCATACCAGGCCGCCTATATGACCGGCCGTATCAACGTGCTCCGAAGGCTCTAAAAACATCAGGGCAAAAGCACCTGCCGCCATCATAAATGTCATTTTGCTTCGCATATTCTGCGACATGAGCATATATGACATGAGTGCACCTTCCAGTCCGAAAACTATTCCTGAGGCGCCAAGGCCATGATACAGATCACCGATCAAATCATGATACCATACCGAAAAGATACCTGCTCCTATACCCGTTATGAAATACATTGCTATAACGAAAGGTCTTCCCGCCTTTTTCTCTAGGAGCGAAGCGACCAGATACATCGAGAACATATTGTTCGCAATATGGCTCATATCCGAATGAAAAATGCTGTATGTGAGCAATCTGTACCACTCCGCAGGTATACCCAGTATATCGTTTGTGATAAATAACAGATGCACCCAAGGCTCCCAGTAGAACACTCTCTGTGCTATATAGACCACGACATTAATGAGTATTATAACCGCAGTCACCCAAGGAATGTATACTTTTTTATCACCTTTTACATTGCGCCTTATCGGAACTCCGTCTCTTGCCGGAACTTTCTCTATCCTGTTCCTGTTGAGTCCCGCCTCTTCGGATACGGCTTCTACCGCTTCAAAAATAAGGCCGTTCTGCATTATATACGATGCAAGCCCGCTTTTGATGCCGTAAAAATCCTCCGGCGCATTGGGCGGCACCACCAGTTCAGAACGATCAGTATCTATATACCAGTCCTCACCTCCTGTCACAGAGCTGTGAGTTATTATATAGTCGTTATTCCCGCATATTATATTGAGGATATGTATATCCTTATTTCTGCCGTAGTTCAGTTTTTCTGTCAGATTTTCATTGAAGCCCTGTATCTGCTCAAGACTGCTTATGCACATTCTCTCATCAAACAGACATATGACATTTACCGCAAAATTTTCCTCCTGCACAAACGCAAAATATCTGGCATCAGCCGAGACCATATAAATATGGTATCCGACTGACTTTAAAAACTCATTTATCGTTGCCATTTCTGCCTTCCTCCGATTCCCTGCAGACTGCCGGGAGTTTAAAATCCCTTACATATGCAAGGAAATCCTTACCGCTTACCGGTTTTGAAAAATAAAATCCCTGGAAATAATCACATCCTATGGCAAGCAGTTTCTTTATCTGTTCTTCCGTCTCCACGCCTTCCTGAACAACCTTTATACCAAGCTTTGAAGCCATCATAAAAGTGTTTTTCAGCGTCAGGTCCGCCTTTCTGTTCTTATCCGCTGACCAGAGTATGGTTTTATCAACCTTCATGATCGAGAACGGGATATTGTATAAATATGAGATATTTGAATAGCCGGTCCCGAAATCATCAAGCGAAAGTTTCACTCCGTTCTTCTCAAAGTAATGTATATTTGAGATCACCGTGCTGTCGGTAACCATGGCCGCTGTTTCCGTCACTTCAAAGTTGATGCGTTTCGATTCAATGCCGTATTCCTTCATTATTTTGATAAACTGTTCGGCAAGCTTGCTCTTTGCGCACTGAACCGCACTGAGGTTCACCTCTATATATTCGATCCCAAGCTTTTCCGGATGGTTTTCCGAATAAAACCTGCATACTGCTCTGAAGACCTTTTCGCCTATTTCAAGGATATAACCTTCACGCTCCGCAAGTTTTATCATATCTTCAGGAGATATGAAACCGTATTCCGGATCAAAAAGTCTTATCAGAGCCTCTGCTGCCACGATCTTCTTCTCTGACGTGGAATAGATCGGCTGATAATAAACCTGGAACGAATCATCCTTAAGAGCCCGTCTGATCGCTGTAAGCATCTGCTCATCACGGTCCTGTGCCAGCAGATCACTTATCGACAGTGTGGCATACTTTACCGGATCAAGTCTGTCATATCTGGATAAAAATGTATCAAAACTCTTTGAATCCGGGATATCATCAGGACAGTGTACCATAAGAACATCTGCCGAAAGAAGTGTTTCAGCCGTCGCTATGCGCCAGGGGAATCGGAACCTGTCTTCGATATGTCTCTTGATATTGCCTGCATCCTTCTTGGAAACATTTGTCATACGCACAGCCAGCACATTCTTTTCTTCGCGGAACACAGATATGTTTTCATTCATATCAAAAAGTGAGAGCGTAACCTGGCGCAGGAAAAAATCCGCTACCTGCGGTCCCATCGATTCAGCTATAACATTATAATCATGTACGCAGATCAGAAACAGTGTAAACGGTATCTCATGATCCAGATCCTCATGTGCAAATCGTTTCAGATATACTTTTTTAAGAGCCTCTGTATTATCAAACACTTCATCGGGTCTAAGTACCGTAAACAGTATATCCAAAAGGCCTATAGATGCGATAAACGGAGCAATGCGTACATAAGGGAACGCCTGCTGTACCGCCATGGTCAATGCCATCACAAAATTCGCAGCCATTACATGAACAACGGAGTGCTTCTCCTGCACCCCCGCATAGCGCACTCCGACCCAGAGCGTTACCAGCAGATAATAGGCCAGTGACAGATAGAAGGTATAAAGGACCATCGGAAGCCTTCTTGTTTCCATTATCCCCAAACCCATATTGCAGGCATATACCGATGCGATCACCGAAACTGTCATCACGGGGATCAGTGGCAGATATACAACAAACCGCCATCCTCTCGACACCTTATTGCGCACACTCATCATGCTGCACAGATACATAGTGAACATGGTAATGAAGAACACTTTTACTATCATATACACTGCATTCACGGAATGCCGTATGATATCACTCGTCCGCCTTATTGAATCACCATCCATCACATAGAAAAGTGTAAGACTTTCAAGCATCAGATAGCAGACCAGTGTTAAGAGCATCAAATAGAACACATGAAATGACTCAAGCTTGGTGCGTCTCTTTGTCCTGAAAAACGCAAACACCACAAATACGACGGCAAATGCAACTATATCAAGATAATAATTTATCATTTAGCCGCCCCCTTTCCGGAGGGGCCTGCAGACTCATCCTCTAAAACTTTCATAAATGTCTCTTCATCAAGCTGTTCGTAGAAATACTTGCCTGTTGCATAATCCACATCCAGACTTTCGATCATTTCATAATATCCCTTATCATCTATCCCGCTTACCATTGTCTGCAGGGCCAGATCATGTGCCATATCCATTGTTGCACCGACCGTCACTTTTGCCTTCTCATTATCCATGGAAGCCCGCATCACCGAACGGTTTATTTTGAGTGCTCTTATCGGAAGCTCATATATCGTAGCCAGATTCGTGTAACCATTGCCGTATTCCTCAAGGCAGAACCTTACACCCTCCATCTCCATGTCATACATGTTTTTCCTGAATTCCGCAGTGGAAAGTGCAAGCATAGACTCTGATATCATCAAATAGATATCAGATGTTTTTACTCCGTATTTTTTCACGGATTCACGCAGCTTATCAAAAATACCGTACTGAAGCACCATCGCAGGATACATCCTGATACCTGCAAAAGAGATCCCTTTCTCATCCAGTTTATTCTCGCTGATAAATCTGCATGTATTATCAAAGATCATTTCGCTGATCTGCATGATATGCCCGCTCCGTTCAGCGAAGCGGAATATCTCATCATCGTAAACATATCCGGTCTCTTCATCAAAAAACCTGACTGCTGCCTGCAATCCCACTATACGATTCTTCACCGGCGAATAGACCGGCGAATATCTCATCTCAAGACCATGCTTATCCATAGCTCTGGTAAGTGCCCCGCTTATCTTTATGGTCCTGTCGATCCCCGCCAGATCAAAATCAGCCATGGTGCGTACGCCCTCAACATCTTTTTCCCCGGAAAACTGTCTGAACAGCGCGATCAGGATCTGTTCATCCTTAACATCTTCCGGAACCCGCACACGAATAAGACGCAGGCCCAGTTCCACTTCTTTTCCGAATATCGTCCATGGCTTTTTAAATCGCGCCTCTATCTCTTTAACAATTCTTTCGGACTGCCCTTCTCCGGGCTGCGGCAGAACTAACGCATATTCATATTCCCGTACACGGTAAGGGATCCCGCCATTCGTAAACTGCCCGATGAAGCTTAGATACTCATCAACAAATTCCCTGTCTATATTCTCGCCGGCAAAAGTCGTATAGTCGTCGGCGATGATATATATCACATCAAAGCTTATGCCATGAATAAATTCGGAATGGATCGTCTCCAACATCGACTGAAACGAAAGAGCCGGATAATCCGGATCCATCTGTTCCCTCGGATTCTGTATGAACAGGAAGCAGATGACTATTGCTATCGCAACCGCAAGCACCTCAATGGATGAATCAGGTAAGAACACCTGAAGCACCACAGCGATCATTGAAAAGACCAGCGTGAAAATGACCACATTTATCTTTTGCACCGGAACACGCTTCCGGTAGAGCAGCAATACTATAACTATACCAACTACGTAATAAGCGGCTATGGCATAAATGATCCATATACCGTAACCCCTGTGGTAAACCCCGCCTTCGGAATAATAAAAGATGACATGAGTGAACGGATTTGAAAAAAGAGCAGCCAGCGCCACACCTATAGGGGCAACGACAGCCACTTTCACCGCTGTATGCATACTATGCCATGACATGATATGCGAACATATATATAAAAATAAAAACGGAACTATAAGCAGATGTGTAAGAAAATAAACAAAACTGCTTATGGAAAGAAAAAGGATTTTATCGGGAAAATACGCTCTTAAAAGCACTTCCGCAACTGCAGAGCAGGCAGTGAAGCCATTATCTATGGCCAGATACAGAAACAGAGCATTCTGCGGACTGTGAACCTTGTTCATGCGAAGCAGGTTATTTATCGCAAAAAAAGAAAGGAAAACAGCAGCCAGCGCAAAACTGATATTCAGACTCATGCCGGTTCCCCCCTTCCCCTTTTTGTGTACAATACACCACTATTATTTTACACCAAGGGGTACATGCTCTTCAAGATTTTGCCCAAACAGAGTATAATATTGTAAATCGAGGTATTCCGGTATGATGATGAATTCCGTATTCTACCTCTGCGCTTTCATTCTTTCTGTTTCATGCCTCTTTTACACACACAAGAGGCGAGTTTTTCAGAAAGCCCAGAGCTATATATACATGTACATACTTGCGAATGTGGGTATAACATCTCTTGCAGATCTTATTGGCAACCATCTCTATTCGCAGGGCATTCGCACAGACAGCCAGCTGTTCTTAAGAGTTGCCTGTATGTATGTTTATTTTATTTTCCACATCACTCTTGCTTCCGCTTATACCGTATATATCATGCATGTAAACGGAGTGGGAATCGGTCGCAGCATACGATTCTACCTGTTATTCCTTTCGCCAATGATAATAGGCGAGGCACTTATCTTTACCAATCCCTTTCATCATAAAATATTCCTGTTTGATGCATCCGGCACATACAGCCGGGGTGAATTAACCGTCGTTCTGTATATTCTTGCGACATTTTATGTGCTGGTCAGCATTTACTTTATGATCCGCTACAAAAAAGCGCTCAGCAAAACCGACTACATCACCTTGTGGTACTTCTTCGGTCTGAGCATACTCGGCTTAGTCATACAGGCAATATACATCAACATGCAGATCGAGGGATTTGCAGAATCCATAGCTATGCTCGGCATCATGCTCACCATAGAAGCCGAAGACAAGGATATAGATTCAGCATCTGCAGCCTACAACAGGGGAGCTTTTGTTTCGGAAAACATAAGGCTTATACATGCAGGCCACAAGTATGCTGTGATAAGCCTCAATCTGACAAATTACCGCTTCTTCTCACGCATGCTTCATTACGACGAGCAGGGCGACCTGCTTCATATGATGTGCATATGGCTCAAGAAACTCGATAAAAACATTTTCGTTTACAGGCTTTCGGACAGCAACTTCAGCCTCATATATCTCTACAAAGAAAATGATCAGCTCGAAGAAACCATTTCAAAGATCAAAGCCCGTTTCACTGACGGCTGGATCTACAAGAATGCTGAGCTTGATTTTAATTTACAGATAAGAGTTGCGCTTGTCCCCGAAGAAGTTCATGATCCGGAGCTGCTTCTGGAGCTTGCCGATGACAGCGGTCATATCGAAAAAGCCGGAGTGTCCATACAGCGGGGCAAGGATCTGTATTTCCTCGCAAGACGCGTACAGGTCGAGGAAGCTCTGCGCAGAGCCATAACCGAAAACCGTTTCCAAATCTTCTATCAGCCCATATGGCTTGCAGGAACAGGAAAGATCTATTCTGCCGAAGCCCTGCTCAGACTTAAGGATCCGGAGCTTGGTTTCCTCCCTCCCGATGAGATAATCCCCATCGCAGAAAGGAACGGACTTATAGGCGAAATAGGCCGCATCGTTTTCGAATCGGTCTGCCGTTTCATGGAAACAAAGGAATTCAAAGACCTTAAGCTCAAATATATAGAAGTAAACTTAAGCATTTACCAGCTTATCCTTTCAAACACAAAGGAACAGTTTGAGAAGAGCATGTCCGATCACGGAATAAAGCCCGACCAGATAAATCTTGAGATAACCGAATCAGCTTCCCTTTCTGCCGCTTCAACCGTTGCCGCTTCAATAGAAGAGCTGAAGAAAGCCGGCTTCCATTTCTCTCTTGATGACTACGGTACCGGCTATTCAAACCTTACAAATATCGTCAACATGGATTTCCTCAACATCAAATCCGACAAGGGACTGCTCTGGGCGAGCGATAATGACAGCAATTCAAAGAAACTGCTCATGGATTCCATCAGAATGATGAGAAGACTGGGTATGAATGTTATACAGGAAGGCGTGGAAACAAAAGAGCAGCTCGATCTGGTCCTCGACGCAGGCGCAAACCTGATCCAGGGTTACTATTTTTCCAAACCTTTGGCGGAAGCTGATTTCATCAGATTTGTAAACAAGTTTAATTCCGAAGACCACCGGCCTTCTTGACACCCTCAATTCTTTATTGTATTATAGGCGTTGCTGTATCTGTGATTTATACATCATATATACACAATCGATGCGTGGCTCAGCTTGGTAGAGCGCTGCGTTCGGGACGCAGAGGTCGCAAGTTCAAATCTTGTCGCATCGACTCGATAAATAAAGGGGTTCGGAGTTTCCGAAACCCTTTTTCGTGTCTGAGTTCTAACTTTGTTCTAACTCTATTATTTTGCGTACCAGTCTTTGATCACCTGCTCGGCTTTCTTCAGATGGATATTGAAGCCGTTTTCTTTGGCGGCCTCTTCCGGCGTGTCATAGATGGTGCTGCCCCAATCCCACCAGAAGCATCCGGCGAACCAGTCTTCATTAAAGAAGGTCTGCAGGCAGGATTCATAAAAAGCTGCCTGTTCGTCCTCATCGTGTGGCAGATCCTGGTGCTCAAAATCCCAGGGCATAGCGGAACAGCCGTGTGCGCTGCGGCAGCCGATCTCGATAAAGATGATGGGTTTGCCGAAAGCATCGTGCACTTTCTTCAGTTCCTCTTTGATACCGGCCCATTTGGATGCCATCTCAGCGACAGAGGTCTTGCCGCCTTCACCTACAGGGAAATAGGCGCTGGTACCTACCAGGTCTACGGCATCAAACCATTTGACTTCCAACTCATGGCCGTGATTGGTATTATAGGCGATCTTTCCTTTATAAGTATCCCGCACATCTGCGATCAGTTTGCGCCAGTGTTGTTCTTTTTGCTCCGTGCCCAGCATTTCACAGCCGATGCAGAACATCTCACAGCCGGTCTCTTCTGCCAGCTGCGCATAATAATGGATGAAACGGCCGTAAGCGTCAAACCAGGTATCCCAGTACGGATCCCGTCCCCACTGGTCCGAGTCGGGGAAGGTAATGCGGGCGCGCCAGATGCCGTCGGCAGAGTTTAAGATCGGTTTTAAGCAGACTTTCACATTGTGCTTGTGCGCGTTTTCGATCACCGCCATCAGATCGCGGTCGTTCACATTCTGACCGAAACGAAAACGGATGTCACGGGAAAAGACATTGTCCTGTTCCACGGTAAAGCACAGGCAGATCCAGTTGACACCGGTCTCAAACAATCGCTGTTGTGAGAGTTTACCGGCCTCGGAGCGGTATACGCTATCCCGGCCATCATATCCGTAGGTAAAACCTTTGACTTCCATAAAAAGAGCTCCTTTCTGAAAATCATTCCATTTGAAAGGAATGATAATAAAGAATAATAGAATGATTATAAGGCCATGGGGAAGGATTCTGCAAGAGGCAGGGGGCGAGAATGTAAAAGAGATAAATTGTGCATTATCAACAAAATGGCATTGCAGCAAATGGGATTTTATGGTAACATGCCTAATATATGCGTAGAGGCCAACGCAGCAGGCGTGAGGGACAGGAAAGCGAGGTCCTAAATGTTTGATTTTTTGAGAGCTTACCAATCAAATATCATGCTGATCCTAAGCGGGATCTGTGCTCTTACGGCCTTTTTTGCTCTTCTGATGGTAAATACGAGTACCAAAAGGAGGGCTATTTTGTTTGCTCTGGAGCTGGGGGCAGCGATCCTTCTGAGTTCAGATCGTTATGCTTATATTTATCGGGGGGATATGAGCGTGACCGGATATTGGGTGGTCCGCATCGCCAATTTCCTGGTATATATCATGCTGTTTGTGGAAGTTCTGGTGTTTAACTTCTATCTGGAAGATCTGTATACGGATGAAGGCGGACTGAAAAAGGTCCCGCTGCGTTTGAAGATCGCGACATGGCTTATGGTTGCGGGGATGGTGATGTTAGTCGTATCCATTCATACCGGACTCTATTATACCATTGATGAGCACAATCTGTATCAGCGTGGCAAATGGGTACTGCTGAATTTTGTCTTTTCGGAAGTTGCGGTATTGTTGCAGCTGAGCGTCATCATCCAGCACTATAAAAAGCTAAGTCGCGGTATCTCGATTTCTCTGATTTTGTTTACTGTATTGCCTCTGCTGGCCGGAATCCTGCAGTATTTCGCCTATGGTATTTCTCTGGTCAATATTGTGCTGGTGGCCACGACAGAAGTGGTGTATGTCTTTGCGCTTCTGGATATGAGCCGGCGTCTGTTGGAACTCAACGATAAGGAAGTCGAGCACATCAAAGGCGAAAAGGAAAAGATGCGTCTGTTATTTGAACAGACGGCAGAGGCTCTGGCCAGCGCCATCGATGCGAAGGATTCTTATACAAGAGGGCATTCGGCGCGCGTGG